>JAEEGL015000754.1_pt1 | contig 19635 bp, 16 predicted proteins | sample 9134231 | NCBI WGS metagenome assembly JAEEGL01 (sample SAMN16246548, study PRJNA631951) | gut metagenome | biome: gut microbiome; feature: rumen; material: fiber-attached | host: Bos | place: Iran: Karaj | collected 2018-10 | reverse complement strand
GCAATGCTCCACGACGCCTACCACACCCTGCCCGGACGCTTTTGCGAAGGCAAGCCCGGCAGCGGCGTTTCTTTCATGATGGCGGAGACCGAGGCCCTCGAAAACCGCACCTGCGTCCATGTGATCATCCTCGACAAGCCAGACGCCATCGACGCCTGGACCTGCAGCGGGGGCAAGGGTTCCTACACTGCCGGTAACAAAGACGGCAGCTGGACCCTCCTGGCCCTCGCCAACGGCACCCTCCGCGTCAAAGGTCCTTCCGGCACTGCCGATCTTGGCAACCCCTCCGAACATAGCCTGTAACGACAGATGAGAGGCAATCAGTTCTTTGCCCAATTCCTATCTTTTTATAGCGCGAAAGGGGGGGGCTATTTTACCCTTGCAGAGATTTGGCCGGAAAAACAGAATTCCTTATCTTTGAAAAAAAGAATTGATGTCAGGGATTGTCCCCCAAGAGCTGTTTGACGAGTGCGGCATTCTTCACAAAACAATGGAAATAGGATGACGATAAGGGCCGCGCATACCGGAGACCTAAAAGCTATCATGGCCGTCCTTGAGGCGGCCAAGGGCATTATGCGTGCAGACGGGAACGCCGGACGGAAGGCATTAGAGGAGGCCGACCGGGGCTCTGTGTAGTTATTGAAGTTTGACTTCAGGCAGTTTGGGCGCCTCCATAGGATGTTTGGAGAGCCATTGAAATGGGGACGGGGTCCGCCGGGGAAGTTCTTTGGCCATCCCGTCCACCTTGATCTGGGCTTCCTGCTCCACGGTAAGACGTTCTTTCTTCTGATCTCCTGGCTGTGCTGCCGCGCTGAGTGTAATCATCAGAGCTGCGGCGATAAGAATCGTTTTATGCATAATACCTTAATATTATGCCGTGAGGGAAACGATTATCAGGCCAAAGCAGCTTAATAAATGGCATTTTGGATCTGTCTTAGCGCCACGGCTTCGCGGAGGTCTTTAAATTTTTTTAAAATTTTTTAATAAAGCAATTATCCCGTTTGGGGCCCTATTTTAAGGCTTGGTGGGGTGATTTGCTTACATATTTTTTGAAATTATTTTAATTTCTCTATCATTTTATAAGAAATCAGGTGGTCTTCAGGCTGTTACAGGTTTTGCGATTTTGTATTTTTCTTTATAATTTCGTAGCCGTTAGTAGTGTATAAATATTTTTTAATCCTTTTTGCGTATGGAAAAAATCTACCAAAAACCTACGTTAAGGGCCCTTGATTTGCGTTTTGAGGGCTTGATCTGCCTTTCGCCCGGGGCGGTGGGCGGTAACGGTGAGCCTGGGGCTCCTTTTGATCCTGACAGCGGTGATATCTTTGACGGTGGAAATTATTAGGAGGGCAAGACTATGAGAAAGACTGTAAGTTTATTTATTAGCCTGGCCGCGGTTGCCATGGCTCTCCTTTCCTGCGACAAAGAGGTCGACCAGAAGGACAACGTTATGAATGCCACCAAGGGCATTACTGTAAATGTCATCGCAGAAAACGCTGCCACCAGGACCGCCGTCGTTGACGGCGAGATTCCCACAGTCACGTGGCTTAACTCGGACAAAATCAGTCTCATTGAGATTGTTGACGACGAGATCAAGGGTATTGCCGAATCTGCCGGTGCTAATATCACGGACGGCAAGGCCGATTTCAGCACGACCCTTGGCTGGGAGGCTTCAGGTACTTCCTACAAGTACTCGGCCGTTTATCCCGCCGGCCGTGCTTACGAGAGTAGCGGGAAGTATTATATTTATCTTCCCGAAGAGCAGCATCTGAATGGGAATAACTTCTCGGATGATTCGGATATCCTTATTTCTACGGTCTATGACCACGGAGCATCCCGTGTAGAAGACGGTGAGCCCCTTATGTTTACCTTCAGCCGTCTAGGCACTGTCGTCCGGCTCAACCTCATCGGCCTTGCCGCCGGGGAGAAAATCAACAAGATTGTATTCACCGGCCCCGATGCCATATCCTTCGCCCTTGAGTACGACCCTACAACCGGCACAATTGATCCGGAGACTGCATTTTATCTGAATAACTCCATCACACTTTACCTGGATGACTATGCATCCAGCGGCAGTGGTGATCCGATCTGGTTCCGTGTCCTGCCCAAGCGGAACTGGGATGCCGGAGAAGAGTGCAGCATCGAGGTTATGACGGATAAGGCGATGTACAAAAAAGAGTTTACGCTCACTTCCGCGCTCAAGTTCCCCGACGGCGGCCTTACGAAATTAGGCGTTGACTTATCCTCCTCTGCTGTTCCTCCCGTTGCCGTGCCGTGCCTGTGGGATTTCGAGAGCGGGGCGGATGACTGGACATTCTTTGATGACGACGGAGACGGCAATATTTGGTATGTGGGAGATTCTGAGTCTAACCATACCCACTCGGGCGATTATGTTCTGGTAAGTGCTTCATATGCCAGTAGTGCCGCACTTACCCCTGACAACTGGGCCTTTACCCCGAGAATACAGTTGACAGAAGACAATTATCTGAGTTTCTGGATTACTGCGCAGGATTTGGACTGGCCGTCGGAGCATTATGCCGTCTACATAGCAAAGGGCTCCCCTACGGGAGACCTTACCGAACTTATTGCAGAGACCGAGTTCCCCAATGGAAATTATGTGGAAACCGGTCGTCAAGGTTATCAGCATTGCATCGTTCAGATTCCGGCCGCGTTCAACAACGAGATCGTCTGTATCGGCTTCCGTCATTTTAATTGTACAGACATGTTCAGATTTAATCTTGATGATGTGTCTGTTACGGAAGAATATCCGTACACTCCGCCTTCTGCCAAATATGAGGATTTTCTGGGTGACTGGACCGATGGCTACAAAGTATTTTCAATCACTAAGAAGGTGGAGGGGGAGAGTTACAACGTCAGCGGTTTCCCGGGCCAGGGCGATAACCTTATTGAGGCCCTTTACAATAACAATTCGCTTGAGATTCATGAACAGATTGTGTCCTCTGACGGCAATACTGACATCGCATTCCAGAGTAGTGACGGTTACATGCCCTATTACCCGGATGGTTCTGCGCCCCTTATTCTCAGCGGCATATTCGATGAGGGCGAAAACCAGATAAATATCTTCCCTGGATCAGAGGTTGAATATTACATGTTCATTACCTATGAAAGTCAGGAGAGCGTTGACTACATGTATGCTCCTCTGCCGACCGTACTAGTACCTTACGATCCGGCCACTGATAACTTTATTTTCAGAGAGGGCTTCGAGTATGGGTTGTACGAATGGACACGCTTCGATGCCGACGGCGACGGAGACAATTGGGCATGGCTCACCGATGCGAGTTACGCTTATTCCGGGAACTGTTGTCTGTTTGGCAGGTCTTACTATAATAGTAGCGCTTTGGATCCGGACAACTATGCGTTCACCCCGGCCATTACACTCACTTCGGGCAATTACCTGAGTTATTGGGTCTGTGGCATGTCTACATCGTGGCCAGATCATTATTGTGTATACATCACGACGGCTGCTCCCGCAGCAAGTGCTGACGATTGTGAATTGTTGCTTGATATGACCATAGAAAGTACGGATTACGTACAATATGAGGCGGCTATTCCTTCCAAGTATGATGGACAGACAGTCTATATTTGCTTCCGTCATTTCGACAGCAAAGATAATTACTATGTGTTCATTGACGACGTGGCCGTAACGCCTGGATCGATCAAAGCCCAGGCAGTTTCGCCGGCCCCGGCGCCCAAGTTTGCGCCCAAGTTCTTTGACACTGCCGGCAAATACATCCTGCCGGGAATGAAGAAGGATCGCCGTCCCACCAAGGTTGGAATCCCGATTCAATCGAAGAAGTTGGAACGCCGTTAAGGGATTATGATTGGCCAGCGTCAAAACCGACGCTGGCCAATTTGTTTTTCGGGCAATCTTTGTATCTTTGCCTTATGAAACGATTATTGTCTCTAACGCTCATGCTTGCGATGTCGCTGGTCTCATACGCCCAGCTTTCGCCGGAGATGGATGCTTACCTTCGCGCTTTTCCGCAGAGGGCAGCCTTTAATATCCATTCGTACGAGTTCCTTCCGCTGAAGGATACGCCTGCCCCGCATGGGTTCAAGCCTTTCTATATTAGCCACTACGGCAGGCACGGTAGCCGCTCGCATTCTTCAGACAAGCCTTACGTGCTGCTGCGGGATTGCCTTCAGGCGGCGGCAGAGGAGGGGATCATTACCCCCTCGGGGGATTCTCTCCTTGCCTGTGCAAAGCAGATGATCGAGTTCCACGACGGAATGGACGGGCGCCTCACTCCCCGGGGAGCGCGAGAGCACGAGCAGCTTGCCCGAAGGATGTATCGGCGTTACCCCGAGGTCTTCCGCCATGGGGAAGTCCATGCAATTTCTTCGGATGTCACCCGCTGCCTGGTGAGTATGTCGGCATTTACCTCGGCGCTGAGTTCCTGCAAGAGCGATCTTACGATAACCTGGGATTGCGGAGCGAAGTATCAGCGTAGTATTATTTCCCCGAAATTCCCGGCTGAAACCATGAAGAAAGCCTCCGGAGTTGCCCACGGGCCTTTGACGGATATTCCGATTGACACAATGGCCGTATTCAAAAGATTCTTTAAAGACCCAGTCCGAGGGAAGGCCCTTGCCGGAAAATCCCGGAATTTCGTTTCAGCCATCTTCTCCCTCGCCCAATTTGCCGAGGCATACGATATAGAGGAGAATCGCTTCACCTTCCTGCCCTGGGATGCCGTCACCACAGCGTATGCCCGGCACGCACTCAGTTTCTATCTGGGACGCTGCAACTCCGTGCCTTTCGGCGATGAACACTTGCCGTGGATCAAGCCGCTGGTGATGGACGTAATCCGCAAGGCCGATGAGGCCATCGCAGGCGCTCCGGTTGCCGCTGACCTCAGATTCGGCCACGACATGCCCTTCCTGGCCCTTTGCTCCTGCTTCGGCCTGGAAGGCTATGGTTATCCCAGACTGACGGCAGAGGAAGCTTATCGCAACTGGAACGGCACGCTGCACTGTCCATTTGCCGCAAACCTTCAGATTATATTCTATAAAAACCGAAAGGGTGTCGTGCTGGTCAAGTTCCTCACCAACGAACGGGAGACCCTGATCCCGCAACTGGAAGCCTTCTCCGGACCTTATTACAGGTGGGAGGATGTGAAGGCGGAAGCCTTGAAGAGATAGATTACAGGCGCTATTTCAAAATTTTCTCCTTCTTGCCGCTGCGGCGGGAGCGCTCGGCGGCGAAGCCCATCAAGTGGCTTTCGATGGAGACGTCAATGCTGCTGGAAAGATGGTTGGCATCGTGCCGGTCCACTGCCTCGAGCCAGTCCCGGACCAGGCGGAGATCGCCGCCGCCGTGGCCGGATTTGGCGTATTCGGGGATTTCCGCGACATTCATATTCCAAATCTTGGGTGTGCGGGTGAGGAAATCGGTGACGATGAATTCTTTCATATCGCCCTCGATGAAGCCCATCGTTCCCATCACGCGGGTGCGGCGGCCGCCCTTCGGGGAGAAGGCGTCCATCGTGAAGGAGGCGGTGACGTCGCCGTCGAACACCATCTCGGCTACATAGTGATCCGGCTGGTCGTTGTCGCAGTGGAAAACGCAGCGGGCGTAGCTGTTATATCGCGGATCCTTCAGGCGGCTAAGAATGAGCTCCGGATCCTTTTTCCCGTGTAAGTCGAATACGCCGAGGTGCTGCTTTAGGTGGGTGTAGATCTCGACAGCATCGTAAGGGCATTCTTTCTGGTGGGGACAGCCGTCGGTGCAGTATTTCGGAGCGCCCTCCGGGGCGTTCTCTTTCTTGAAGAAGGACAGGCTGCCGTCAGCGGCGATATGCTTGCAGGGCTTGTCGATCATCCAGCGGAGGATGTCCAGGTCGTGGCAGGATTTGGCCAGAATGATGGGCGTGGTCTCATCCTCCCTGCGCCAGTTGCCCCTGACGTAGGAATGGGCCATATGGGCATACTGGATGGGCTCCATATGCTGGATGCTGACCACCTTGCCGATGGCTCCGCTTTGGATGACCTCGCGCATCGCCATAAAGTAGGGGGAATAGCGGAGCACGTGGCATACCGCGACGATGCGTCCCGTCTTCTTGGTCTTTTCCCGGATGGCCGTGCATTCTTTCGGCGTCGGGGCGACGGGCTTCTCCAGAAGAACGTCATACCCCAGGTCCAGCGCCTTCATGCAGGGCTCGTAGTGCCGGTCGTCCGGGGTGGCGATAACCACGGCGTCGGCGAGTTTCTTCCCGCTGGCAAACACCTCGCGGAAATGCCCGAAACGCATCTCGGGGGGTACATTGTGCTGGTCACCGAGATAATCCTTCCGGTGATCCAGAATGTCCGAAACGCCGACGACTTTCATGCCGGCGGGATACTTTTTGGCATAGCCGGCATAGGTCCGGCCGCGATTGCCGCAGCCGATGATGATGACGGTTACCGGACGACTGACTTCCGGATCGAGGGACCGAACGGGAGACAGGCCCTTGATGGGTTCGACGGAGTCGGAAGCAGGGGCGGGTGCCCCGGCCTCGGCCGATTGGGATGTCAGCAGCCCTGCGGCGCTTGCCACGGGACCGGAAAGGGCTCCGCCGACAGCGGCCAGAGAAATACCCTTGAGAAAATCACGACGTTTCATAGCGAAAACAAGTATAGATTAGCCTTGTAAAGATAAGGATGATTTTTAGGAATTCCAACTCTTTGTTGTATCTTTGCGGACGATATGACGCTATTTCTCACGGGAAGTCCCACCCGGTACGGGGAGGATCATTTTACCAGTGACAACGGTTTTCTCTCCGCTGTCGAGGATGCGCTTGCGGAGGCGGCCGGTCCCGGCGTGCCGCCCCGGGTGCTCCTCGTGAGCGCTGCGCCGGACGACGTTGCCTTTACGGAGTCGGTACTGGAGGGGATGAGCCTGTGCATTCATCGCTCGGGGATCCGGACGGAGGAGATCGTGATGCTGGACAGGCGCAATGCAGCCGATGCTGCGGCCCTCGTGAAGCGGGCGCATTGGGTCATCCTTTGCGGCGGACACGTGCCCACGCAGAATCGATTCCTCCACGAAATCGGCCTCAAAGATCTCCTGAGGGGATTTGACGGCGTCATTATGGGTTGCAGTGCCGGGAGTATGAACTGCGCCGGGAGGGTATATTCTCATCCCGAATTGCCCGGCGAGGCGGTCGATCCGAACTACCGACGATGGCTCCCGGGCCTGGGGCTGACGGACATCCATCTTGTCCCGCATTATCATCAAGTCAAAGACGTCTGGCTCGACGGGCAGCGTCTCTTTGAGGATATTGTCTTTCCCGACAGCTGGCAGCACAAATTCTATACATTCCCGGATGGCGGCTATGTGAAGGTGAAAGATGGCCGGAGTACCCTGTACGGGGATGCCTGGGAGATCTCGGAAGGCCGTATGCATCAGGTCTCCTGCGAAAACAAAACATTCTCTTTTATGAACTTAATTTTCATTTCCCCCCATTTCCCTCAGACCTATTGGCACTTCTGCGCCGGGGCCAGGGCCAATGGCATCAATGTCCTCGGAATTGCCGATGCGCCTTACGACCAGTTGCCGCCGGAGCTGAAAGCTTCCCTGACGGAATACTACCGGGTGCGCAACCTGGAGGATTATGACGAGGTTTTCCGTGCCGTCGCTTTCCTCTCCTGGAAATATGGCAAGATCGACTGGATCGAATCCAACAACGAATACTGGCTGGAGCAGGACGCCCGTCTCCGCACCGATTTCAACGTCACGACCGGCATCCGCAGCGACCGGATCGCCGCCATCAAGAACAAGTCGGAGATGAAGAAGTACTATGCCCTTGGTGGCATCCCGACGGCGCGGCAGATTAAAGCCTCGGAGGGGCTGGAAGGGGTCAGGGCATTTGTCCGGAAGACGGGATTCCCGGTCATCGCCAAGCCGGATAATGGCGTCGGTGCCGGAGGGACGGCCAAAATCCACGATGAGGCGGAGTTGGAGCGATGGTTTGCGGAGCGGGGGACGGACAGTGTCCGGTATGTCGTCGAGGAGTTCATTACCGGCCTCCTGGTGAGCTATGATGCGATTTTCAACGACAGGGGAGAGCCGGTCTTCGAGAACAATACCGTTTTCCCGACGCCCATAATGGAGATTGTGCACAAGAATTTGGACACCTGCTACTGGACCAACAAGACCGTCCCGGAGAAGCTCGCGGAGATTGGCCGCCGCACGGTGAAGGCCTTCGGCATCACGAGCCGGTTCGTGCATCTGGAATTCTTCCAGCTCGACCGCGACCGCGAGGGTCTGGGCAAAAAAGGGGATTACGTGGGCCTGGAGGTGAATATGCGGCCGCCGGGCGGCTTCACGCCGGATATGATGAATTTCGCCCACAGCACGGACGTCTACCAGATCTGGGCCGATATGGTGGCCTTCGGCGAGCGCCGGAAGTCTTTCGGGGAGCAGTTCTACTGTGCTTATGTGGGACGCCGGGACAATCATTCATACAGGCATTCCCACGAGGAGGTGATGGCCCGTTACGGGGCAGCCATCTGTCTATGCGAGCGGATGAGTCCCGCCCTTGCCGACGACCTCGGCGACCAGGTTTATATCGCCCGTCTCCGGGAGCGGGAAGAAATCGACGCTTTTTTCGCCTTCCTCACGGCATAAACCCGTTCCTGGTTATATTCCTGCAAATTTTTTGTAAAAAAATTCAATTTTTTGCGTAAGTTTGTAGGAATATATGAATTATCGCGGACTTATCTTTTCCCTCATCGGGCTGGTCGGTGTCATTCTCGGCATCGTCTTCGCCGTGCGCGGCCTGCACCGAAAGGATGAAGCCCCGAAGGTGAAGACCCCCGAGCGGGCTATCGAGGACTGTCATTTTCCGCTTCTGAGGGCCGTCCCGTCCGATGCTGCGGTCATTCTGTCCTTCGACGGCGGCAAGGATGCGGCCTGGTATCTGACCGATTCCGCGTCGGTCTTCCCGACGCTGCTGGGGGAGAAGAACCTGCGCCAGAGGGCGAGATTCCTCCGGGCTGCCTCCGGGAAGAAGATGGCGGTTTCGCTGCACGATGCCGGATCGCTGACACCGCTTTATATTCTGGATATTTCCGCGGCGGATTCCTCCGCGCTGGCCTCTCTCTCCGCCCAGGCTGATACGGCCGGGATCCGGACGAAGTTGTTCAAGGATGAAGGGGTGATGCTGGCCTCCTCTTCGGAGACCCTTCTCGGAACGTCTGAGCGTCACCTTTCCGGCGAAATTTCCGTGTTGAAAAACCGGGAATTGCTCGCTGCTACCGCTGCTCTCCCGTACGGGAATGCCATTTTCCTTTCGCACGCTGCCGCATCGCGGATCATCCGCACCTTCCTTTCCCGGGAATATCTAACCTACGCTTCTTTCCTTTCCAAGGCTGCGGTCTGGACGGGATTCAGTCTTCCCGGCAAAGGCAAATCCGAGGCGGAAGGCTATTCTGTCGCGTATGACAATACCGGCTATCAGAGCCTGTTCGCGGGGATGACGCCCGGGGAATTCCACTTCCGTGAGATCCTGCCCTCGGAGGCGATCTCCGTAATGGCCATCGCGACCGATAAGCCCGGGACTTATCGCGCCCTCCGCCGCAAATGGGTGGATGCTTGCGGGAGGCTGAGTGCTTACAAGGAATCCTGTAGCGGGGCCAAGAAAACGCTCGGGAAGGCGGCGGATGATTACCTGACTGATTTTGATCTGCGGGAGGTTGCGTCCGTGATGCTCCCCTCCGGAGAGCGGGCGGTTGCCCTCCGCTATGGGAAGAAGCTCCCGGATGGTCGGGACTTGAAGATTTATGGGGCCGGTTATGCCTTGGAGATGTTGCTGGGAGAACAGTTCCGCCCGCAGGGCGATACGCTTTGGAGCACGGTCCGCGGGGAGTGGAAACTCATCGGAACTCGGTCGGCCCTGACCGTCGTCTCCGAGTCCAAGCCCCTCAAGGACGTTGCTGTGACGGACAACTTGATTCCCGCCGGAGGCGTATTCGTCCTCTATAATGCCGGCAATGCACCTGCACAGGTGCTTGCCGACGCTTTTGCCATATTCGCCCGCAAACGCTTCGGCGCTTTTCCGCGTGTGGCCTCCTCCTTCTCGGCCACGCCATCGGACGGGGGAGTGCGCTATACCATTCGTCACAAAGGGGTACAGACGGCCCCACAGCGTGTAGCCAAACCCTCTGCGGTCGGCAGTACGCAGGATTCCGCACCGGTTCCGGAAGCGGCTCCCTCGGCCATGGAATACCGTGTGCGCAATTTCCAGACGGGCAGGATGAACGTCTTCTTCCAGAATCCCGACAATTCCTTCGGCCTGAGGGACGATGCGGGCCGGACGCTATGGACGATTCCGTTTAATCTGCCCATCTGCGGAAGGGTCCAGGAGATCGATTATTACGGCACCGGTAAAATCCAGTACCTGTTCGCGGCCGGCAGCCGGTTATACGTCATAGACAGACTGGGACGCTTCCTGCCTTCGTTCGATGTGGATCTCCGGAAGGATATCCTCATCGGGCCGGACCTCTATGGGTTTACCGACGATAATTATGACGTAATGGTCCTTCACGAGGACAATTCGCTGTCGCTTTACACGCTGGACGGAGCCCGCTTCCCCGGATGGAAGGATATCTCGCCTCGTGAGACCATCCAGAGTCTGCCCGAACTGTTGACCATCGGGGAGGAGCAGTACTGGAAGGTGACACTGTCCTCCGGCGAGCGGTATTACCGCTTCGGCGGCGGCGCCCCGCTTTCCGCCCGCAAGACCCGCAAACTGCTGAAAAGAAACCGTACTACTACCTAAATATGGAATTCAAGTCAATCAACAAAATCCTTCAGGAAAGCATCAAGGTCAACTGGGACCGGCCGGCGCTCTCGAATTACCAGGGCGCTACGCTCTCGTACCGTGACCTGGCCCGAAGGATGGCCAAACTGCATATTGCCTTCGAGCAGTGCGGGCTGGCGAAAGGGGACAAAGTGGCCATTTGCTCACGCAACCAGGCCAACTGGGTGGTCTGCTTCCTGGCGACGCTGACTTACGGCGCCGTCGCCGTCCCCATCCTGCACGAATTCAAGTCTGACAGTATCCACTACCTTGTCAACCATTCCGAGGCCAAAGTCCTCTTTGTCGACGAGGTTATCTGGGAGGGCCTTTCCCCGGACGAAATGCCCGGGCTCGCCGTCGTCGTGCAGATCAGCACCTTCAAGTTCCTCTATGTCCACGAGCAGGGCTTCGGGCACATCCGGGAGCACCTGAACGAGTCCTTTGGCCGGAAATATCCCGACAATTTCGGCCCCGATGACTTGGATTACTACGAGGATTCCGCGGAAGAACTGGCGCTCATCAACTATACCTCCGGCACCTCCGGCTTCTCGAAAGGCGTGATGCTGCCGTACAGGGCCCTCTATTCCAACCTGGAATTCGCCCGGCTGGATGCCGAACCGCAGCTCAAGGCGGGGATGAACATCGTGGCGATGCTCCCCTCGGCCCATATGTACGGGATGATGTTCGAGTTTATGTACGAGATGTCGATTGGTATGCATGTGCATTTCCTCTCGCGGATTCCCAGCCCGAAGATCATCATGCAGGCGTTCTCGGAGATCAATCCCGACATCATCATCGCCGTCCCGCTCATCATCGAGAAGGTCTACCGCAACAAGGTCAAGCCGATCATCGACCGCAACAAGCTCTGGATGCACCTCCCGGTCCTCGACCAGGTGATTGCCAAGCGCTTCAACAAGGAGCTCACCGCGGCCTTCGGCGGCAAATTCGAGGAGATCATCCTCGGCGGCGCGGCCTTCAACCCAGAGGTCGAGCGCTTCTTCCACAAGATTGGCTTCCACTATACGGTCGGCTATGGGATGACCGAGTGCGCCCCGATTATCTGCTACGCCCACTGGGACAAGGTCAAAGTCGGCTCCTGCGGCCGTCCCGCCCTGAATATGCGGATCAAGATCGATTCCCCGGATCCGATCAACATCCCTGGTGAGGTGCTGGTGAAAGGTCCCAATGTTTTCCAGGGATACTACAAGAATGAGGAGGCGACCCGGCAGGCCTTTACGGAAGACGGCTGGTTCAAGACGGGCGATATGGGCGTCATCGACGAGGACGGCTATCTGTTCCTCCGCGGCCGCTCGAAATGTATGGTCCTCGGTCCTTCCGGGCAGAATATCTATCCGGAGGAATTGGAGGCCGTGATCAACAACTATGCATACGTGATCGAATCGCTGGTCGTCGAGGACAACGGCGGCCTGACGGCGCTGATCTATCCGGACTATCGTCAGGCGAGCCTGGACGGGATGCCGCGGGCCGATCTGGAGAAGTTTATGCTCGCGGCTCTTCCGGAAATCAACAAGCAACTGCCGAACTATGCTCAGATCAAGAAAATCGAGCTGATGCCCGAGGACTTCGAACGTACCCCCAAGAAGAGCATCAAGCGGTATCTATACCAAAGATAAATGGAAAAATTCGACAAAAGTTATATGGAAATGGCCTCGGTGTGGTCGCGCAATTCCTATTGCAAGCGCCGCCAGGTCGGAGCACTCATCGTCAAGGACCGGATGATCATTTCGGACGGTTTCAACGGGACGCCCTCCGGCTTCGAGAATGTCTGCGAGGATGAAAATGGCGTCACCAAGCCGTACGTCCTGCATGCGGAGGCCAATGCCATTACCAAAGTGGCCAAATCCGGCAACAACAGCGACGGCTCCACCCTTTATGTGACGTCCTCTCCCTGCCTGGAGTGCTCCAAGCTGATCATTCAGTCCGGCATCAAACGCGTGGTTTATCAAGAGGAATACCGTCTCACCGACGGCATCGACCTTCTTCGGAGAGCCGGCATCGAGGTCGTAAAACTGGACTGAGATGGAGCCGAAAAAGAGCGGATGGCTGCAGATTCTGCAGGTGATATTGGCCCTGCTATTGGGTGTTCTGTTGACCCTGACCTGGATCAAGGCGGGGGAGAACCGGCGTCTCAGCAAGGTCCGCTATCAGGACTGGCAGAAACTCAATGTCATTCTCGGCGAGATCGAGCGGAACTATGTCGATACGATCAAGGTGGCGGAGATGACCGATGCGGCCGTCGCGGCGGCGCTGGAAGTGCTGGATCCCCATTCGCTTTATCTGCCTCCGGTCGAATTGGAGAATTCTGATGCAGACCTTGCCGGAGATTTTCAGGGGATCGGCATCCAGTTCAATGTTCCCAGCGATACGGCGGTGGTGCTGGAGGTTATCCCAGGCGGTCCGTCCGAGAAAGTGGGGCTTCTGCCTGGCGACCGGATAATAAAGGTCGACACTACGGTGATTGCCGGAGTTAAATTCCCGCAGGACAGTATGGTCCGGCGGATGAAGGGTCCGGCCGGGACCAAGGTCCGGGTTACGGTAAAGCGGGAGAAGGAGATGATTCCCTTCGACATCATCCGCGGCAAAATCCCTCTGCACAGCATTGATGCCTGGTTTATGGTGAATGACAGCACGGGCTATCTGCGTCTCTCGAAATTCTCCGCCTCCACATTCAAGGAATTTCGGAGCGCGACCGCCGACCTGCTGTCGCAGGGGATGAAGCGGCTTATTTTCGACCTCCGCGACAATTCCGGTGGCTATTTCGAGCAGGCCTGCCTGCTCTCCAACGAATTCCTTTCCCGAGGCGATACCATCGTCTATCTGGAGGGCCGCTACCGGGTGCGGGAGACTACGTGTGCCGACGGGCGCGGGGCGCTTCTGCGGATTCCGCTGACGGTCCTGATCAACGAGAATTCGGCCTCCTCCAGCGAAATCTTCGCCGGGGCCATCCAGGATAACGACAGGGGCGTGCTGATCGGACGGCGTTCCTTCGGCAAGGGGCTCGTCCAGGAGCCGATTTATTTTACGGACGGCTCGGGGCTCCGCCTGACGGTTGCCCGCTTCTATACGCCTTCGGGGCGATGCATCCAGAAGCCGTATTCCACCGATTACGATTTTGATATCTATAAACGGTATGCGCGCGGAGAGGTGTTCTACGCCGACAGTGTCAAGGTAGACACGACGGATATCCATTATACGAAGGTTGGCCGCCGGGTCTATGGCGGCGGAGGCATTATGCCGGATGTTTTCGTTCCGATGGATACGACGAAAGCGACGTCCTATTATCTCAAGTGCAACAAGAAGGCGACCCAGATGCGTTTTGCCACGGCGATGTTCGACAAGTACCGGAAACAATTGCTGTCGATCGATGACGAGAAGGCGCTCACGGCCTTCCTGACATCCGCCTCTCTGCCCGCGCAGTTCCGCACTTTCGCAGCCTCAAAGGATGGTATCACGGCCGATGACAAGGAGTGGCAGGAGACGCTTCCGTATCTGGAGCCGCAGCTCAACGCCCTTGTCTCCCGCTATTCCCGCCTTGGCGAGAATGCATTCTATAAGTATTATCTTCCGATTGATGAAACGGTGAAGGTCGCACTGGAGACGCCCTCTACTGTGCGATAAACCGGTAAACGATCGTTCCCATCTGTGTCTCCCGGGCATCGTCCCGGGAGAATTTGGATTGGCGGGCGGCTTCCAGCGAACGCTGGCGGAGGCAGCCGTCCGAAGAGGAGCTCAGGTCATCCACCTTGGCGGCCGTGACCTGGCCGAGTGAATTGACGGTGATGATGACAGTGACGTCCCCGGCCCCGTAGCATCGGTAGGCCGGAATCGGAAGCCGGACGGCCTGGCGACCCTCCAGCTCCCACGAGAGGACGGAGGGACCGGAGTAGGGGCGTGTCTGTCCGCTGTCGTTCTTGTCTTCCTCCGGGCCGCCGGTTTCGACGCGGTCGTCCTCTTTGGGCTGATTTTTCTGCCCTTCGCGGATTTCCTGTAGGATTCGTTCGTGCTCTTTGTAAAGCTCGTCGGCATTGGTGCCGCGGTCATCCTTCAGGCCGGCATTGACGGCGATGCTTTTCATCGCTTCTTGATCACCCTGGGAGGCTGCCGCAATAAGCCGTTCCAATTCCTCGCGGGAAAGTTCGACCTGCTTGGGCTGGTCGGGCTTTTTCTTAATCTCGGGCGGCTTCATCTCGGAGTAATCCAGCACGTAGAAGTCCGTGCTGTTCACGGCGTCGATCTTCAGCAGGAGCAAAATGATAATTACCGCGAGATGGATGAGCGCGGTGATGTAGATACCTGCCTTGTCTGCGCCGGTGAGTTTCATTTGCGAATGTGGCTCATCGCCTTCTCGACGGTCGCCGAGATGACGTCGATGGCTACTTTGTTGTGTCCTCCCTGCGGGATGATGATGTCGGCGTAGCGCTTGGAAGGCTCGATGAACTGGAGGTGCATGGGCTTCACGGTGGCCACGTAGTGCTCGATGGCAGTCTCGATGGTACGGCCGCGCTCGGCGATGTCACGGACGATGATGCGCATCAGGCGGTCGTCGTCATCGGCGTCGACGAAGATCTTGATGTTCATCTGGTCGCGGAGCTCCTTGCAGTTGAAGATGAGGATGCCCTCGATGATGATGACGTCGGCGGGTTCGACGGTGACGGTCTCGGTCTTGGAGCGGGTGCAGGTGATGTAGGAATACACCGGCTGCTCGACGGTCTTGCCCTGTTTGAGTTCGCGGATCTGCTGGCAGAGGAGCTTCCAGTCGATGGCGTCGGGGTGGTCGAAGTTGATCTTGCGCCGCTCCTCCATCGAGAGGTGGCCGGAATCCTTGTAGTAGGAATCCTGCGGAATGACGACGACCTTACCCTGCAGCTGCCGGGTAATGGCTTTTACCACTGTTGTTTTGCCGGATCCGGATCCGCCGGCGATACCGATTACTAACATATCTTTTTTCCTTTTTTTTCTTCCTCCCCTACGGTTAGGGGAGGATAAGAGGTGGGGTGATCGAAAAAACAGAATTTAGAATGCAGAATTCAAAATTCTGCATTCTTGGGGGTGCGAGGGAAGGGGATGACGTCGCGGATGTTGGCCATTCCGGTGACGAAGAGGAGCAGGCGCTCGAAGCCGAGGCCGAAGCCGCTGTGCGGAACGGTGCCGTAGCGGCGGGTATCGATGTACCACTCCAGATTCTTGCGGGACATCCCGAGCTCGGCGATGCGGGCCTCAAGCTTCTCCAGGGAGGCTTCGCGCTCGGAACCGCCGATAATCTCGCCGATCTTCGGGAAGAGGACGTCCATTCCGCGGACGGTGCGGCCATCCTCGTTCTGCTTCATATAGAAGGCCTTGATGTCCTTCGGGAAATCGGTGAGGATGACGGGCTTGCCGAAGTGGCGCTCGACGAGGTAGCGCTCGTGCTCGCTCTGGAAATCCGTCCCCCAGTGGACGGGATATTCGAACTGCACCTTGCCGTCCGCGACAGCCGCTTCGAGAATCTCGACGGCCTGGGTATAGGTTACGCGCTCAAAGGCGATACCCAGGACGCTCTGAAGGCGCTCCAGGAGGCCCTCGTCATATTTGTCGTTGAGGAACTTGAGGTCGTCGGCACAATGGTCCAGGGCGTACTGGACGAGGTATTTGACGAATTCCTCGGCCAGTTCCATATTGTCCTCGATGTCGTAGAAGGCCATTTCCGGCTCGATCATCCAGAACTCGGCGAGGTGGCGGGGGGTGTTGGAATTCTCGGCCCGGAAGGTCGGCCCGAAGGTGTAGATCTCCCCGACAGCCGTGGCGCCGAGCTCGCCTTCGAGTTGGCCGCTCACGGTGAGGGACGTCTTCTTGCCAAAGAAATCTTTACTGAAATCGACCTTGCCGTTATGAACGGGGACCTTGGTGAGGTCGAGGGTCGTCACCTGGAACATATCGCCGGCGCCTTCTGCGTCCGATTCGGTGATGAGTGGAGTGTGCAGATAGACGAAGCCCTTGTCGTTGAAGAACTGATGGATGGCGAAAGCCATTGCGTGGCGGATGCGGAGGACGGCGCCGAAGGTGTTGGTCCGGAGGCGCATATGCGCGACGCTGCGGAGATATTCGAGCGAAGTGTCCTTCTTCTGGAGCGGGAAGCGCATCGGGTCGCAGGTGCCGAGCACCTTGATGTCCTCCGCCTGAATCTCGACGGCCTGTCCGCTGCCGAGCGACTCGACGAGCTTGCCCCGTACCTCGAGGCTGGCTCCGGTTGTGATATCCTTGATCAGGTCCTCACTGAAGATGTCCATCGAGGCGACGATCTGGATATTGTTGATCGTCGACCCGTCGTTGAGGGCGATGAATTTGACTTGTTTGTTGCCTCTCTTGGTCCTGACCCAGCCTTTGGCGAGGACCTCGGCTCCGGGCTCGGAGGCGAGCAGTTCCTTTACCTTTTTCCTTCTGATAGCTTCCATAGTTAATTCGAGTGTCCGAAATCGTACAAATATAGCGAAAAAAAAGGATGCCTCCAAGAGACATCCTTTAATTAAGCATAGAGCGGATGATGTTATTCCGCGGGTTTCCGGGCGGAATACATAATCTTGAGCGCGGAGCACCGGCGGAGCTCCTGCTTCACATCCGAAACGATACCCATTCTCACGTCCTGATCGACGCGGAGACCGACGGTCATATAAGAGCGGTCGGCTTCTGACATAGCGTCACGTTCTGCGGCGATGAAGTCGCGAATGTCATCGATGGTCTTGAAAGAATCGTTGAGCTGGATACGGGCATCCGTACCGTACATCCCCTGGAGACTCCGGATCGGAGTACCGATGTTGATGTAGGGGGAGAGGTCCTTGCGCTCCAGTTTGGCAACCTCCGTCGCCTGCGGCAACTTTACGATGACTTTGTTCTCCGTCTCGCGGAGCTGGGTCGTCACCATAAAGAAGAACAGGAGCATGAAGACGATATCGGAAAGGGAACCCGAAGAGATTCCGGGAACGTCTTTCTTGTTGTTTGATCCACCAAATTTAGACATAATCTTTTCTCCTGTTACTTTTTCTTGCCTCCGACGTCCTTGGGCTCGGCCTCAGAAATGTTCTGGGGAATCGCCTTCTTGACGATATCCTGCTTGTCTTCATCGAGGAAGTCGAACTTCTTTCCGTAGCGCTGCATCGAGAACTCGTCACGAAGTTCGTTGACGGCTTTGACCAGCTCGTTCTGTACGGAAATGTAGGCCTGGTAGCTTGTACCACGGTCGTTCTGCAGGGAAATCACGCCTTTGGAGACGGGATACATGCCGAGACCTTCAATCTCCTTCATTTCTTTCTCGGGAAGATTGGGGTCATCGGTGGGGTTGGCAATGAATTCTTTGATTTTATCTTTGAGCAGCGAGACATCGAGGGCTTCGTTACCGGCAAACAGTCTGTCCGCCGAGTTGATTCGGACAATGATGATGTTACGACGGTTGACCTTCTGGTCCTGTGCCGGCTGTTCCTTGTCAGGAATAGGGGGCAGACGACGGTGCAGACCTGCCTGATCGCCCATGGTGGTGGTCATCAGGACGTAGCACAGCAGGAGGAACGCGATGTCCGCCGTCGAACTTGAATTGATTCCCGGTGTTTTTTTCTTGCCCATAGTCTATGCTTTTTTACCACGGAGTGCCATAATCACCTCACCCACGATGATCGACAGGACGGCGGCGCCACCCAGGATGTAAGTGAGGTTGAGGACGGTATCGGTGAGTTTGAGCGTCTTCTGCGAAGGCAGGTCGGCGCCGGTGTAGCCCTGTGCAGGCGCACCTTTGGCGAGGAGCCAGGCCAGGCCGCAGAGGACTGCGGCACCTGCGACGGCGTAGACAATCGTGAGGAGCCTCTTGGGGTTGGTGGTGGCTGTAATGTACAGTCCCACAACCACGATTGCCGCAATCGCCAGGCCAAGCATCCCGTATGCCCAGTAGAGCAGCGCGTTGACCGAGCCCTCACTGAACTTGCCGATGAAAGCGGCATAGCACAGGAGGCCGACGGACAAGGCGAGCAGCACCCACAGGCATATCATAAACAGCTTAGCGTAAAACTTTTTCTCCATTGCAGGTATGGCTTTACAGGGTTACTTTTTCTCGTAGTATTTGGTGATGGTGTCCACGAAACGGATCGAGGAGTCTTCCATATCGATGGTGAGAGAGTCGATCTTGGCGAGGATGTAGTTGTAGAACACCTGGAGAATCATAGCGACGATGAGACCACCGACGGTGGTGATAAGGGCGATCTTCATACCACCGGCAACGACGTTCGGGGAAATGTCACCGGCAGCCTGGATGGCGTCTAAGGCCTTGATCATACCGATAACGGTTCCAAGGAATCCCAGGGACGGGGCCAGGGCGATGAACAGGGAGATCCAGCTGAGGCCGCTCTCCATCAGGCTCATCTGCACGCCGCCGTAGGAAATGATGGTCTTCTCGATCACGTCCACGCCCTGATCGGCACGGAGCAGACCCTGATAGAAGATGCTGGCGACGGGGCCACGGGTGTCACGGCAAACTTCCTTTGCCTTCTCGATTCCGCCTTCTGCAAGGGCATCCTCAACGCTCTGAAGGAGCTTCTGGGTGTTGGTCTTGGAGAACAGGAGATAGAGGATGCGCTCTATCGAGAGGGCAAGACCGAGGATGAGGCAGATGATAACGAGGGACATGAAGCCTGCGCCGCCTTCGATGAACTTGGTCTTGAGGGCCTGGTGGAGAGGAACTTCCTCGCCGGAGCCTGCGAAGAGGTCTACGGGAGCTTCTGCCACTTCTTCAGCCGCGGGAGCTTCGGGAGCGGCCGGGGCCTCGTCCTGTGCGAAAGCGATGGAGGCCGAG
>JAEEGL013350026.1_pt1 | contig 19635 bp, 17 predicted proteins | sample 9134231 | NCBI WGS metagenome assembly JAEEGL01 (sample SAMN16246548, study PRJNA631951) | gut metagenome | biome: gut microbiome; feature: rumen; material: fiber-attached | host: Bos | place: Iran: Karaj | collected 2018-10 | reverse complement strand
GTATAAAGATTGCAACTCTTGGATATGAAAATGCTAAATTTAAATGGATAGATGAAGATGCTAATAAAGATATGACTAGTAGTGATACTTTTATAGCAGGTCATCATTATATTTTATGTGTTTATGATTTTAATGCAGCAGAAGGATATGTTTTGCCAGAAGACTTGGGTCAAAATGGGATTTTCTCTAATCTTACATATCTAAAGGCTGATTATATTGCTGAAAGACCTGAACTTAGATTATATTTTAATCCTGTTACTCAAGTTAAAAGAAAAATTACTTTTGATCCTAATGGTGGGTCAGTAAAACCAACTTATAAAAATGTTTATACTTATTCTACTTATGGAACTTTACCAAAACCAAGTAGAAAAGGTTGTACTTTCTTAGGATGGTATACTGCTAAGAGTGGTGGAGTAAAAGTAGTTGCTTCTACTCTTACTAATAATACTAAAAATAGAACTTTATATGCTAGATGGACTTATACTAAATATAAGATTACTTATTATTTAAATAAAGGAACTAATAATAAAGCTAATCCTGCTACATATACTTATAAAACAAAAACTTTCTACTTTAAAAATCCAAGTAGAAAAGGATATTTATTCAAGGGATGGTTTAAAGATGCTAAGTTTAAATCAAAAATAACTTATAATAAAAAGGGTACTACTGGAAATAAAAATATTTATGCTAGATGGTCTGCTATAAGTTATAAAGTTGTTGATAATGCTAATGGTGGAAAGGGTAGTATGAAAGCTACTACTGGTCTTAGATTTGATAAAACATATACATTGAGAGCTAATGCGTTCTCAAGAAGAGGCTATAAATTTATTGGATGGAATACTAAAAAAGATGGAACTGGTAAAGCAATAGCCAATAAAGGTCAAGTTAAAAACATGACTGCTAAGAATGGTGCTACTGTAACTTTATATGCTCAATGGAAAAAGTATACATATACAATAACTTATGTTTTGAATAAGGGAACAAATAATAGTTCTAATCCTGCAACTTATACTGTTACTTCTGCTTTTTCTTTAAAGAACCCAACTAGAAAAGGATGTACTTTTGTAGGATGGTTTACTGCTAACAAAGGTGGTACTAAAGTAACAAGTATTGCTAAAGGTACTGTTGGTAATAAAACTTTATATGCTAGATGGGTATATACTTCATACAAAATTACTTATGTATTAAATAATGGTAGAAATACTATATTAAATGATACATCTTACACAATTAATGATGAAGTTATGTTTTGGGATCCTTCAAGAACAGGTTATTTATTCTTAGGATGGTATACTGATTCTAATTTTACAAATGCTATTTTTGAGATGCCAAAGGGTTCTACAGGAAATATAACAGTTTATGCTAAATGGGGTGCTGATACAGGTAAAAATAGGGCATTAGCTAAAGCTAAAGATTATTTATCAATATTTGCAGAATCTTATTTAGGATTAATTGAGCAATTAGAATTTGATGGTTTTACTCATGAAGAAGCTGTTTATGCAGCTGATAATTGTGGTGCTGATTGGTATGAGCAAGCAGCTAGACAAGCACAATCTTATTTAGAAAGTTCTGCATTTTCATATCTAGGCCTTATTGAACAATTAGAATCTGATGATTTCACTCATGAAGAAGCTCTTGATGCTGTTAATAATTGTGGAGCCGATTGGTATGCACAAGCTATTAGAGCTGCTAAAGAATATTTAGAGTATTCTAGTTTTTCTAGAACTGAGTTGATTGAACAATTAGAATTTGAAGATTTTACTCATGAACAAGCTGTTTATGGTGTAGATAATTGTGGGGTAAGTTGGTAATAATAAAAGCAACAATTTGTTGCTTTTTTTTATGTCTAAATTTATAATAAAGTTGTAATATGAAAGGAGATTTTATGAAAAAAATATTTAAACTTTTATTTGCTTTAGTTATTGGTCTTTTTATATTTTTACCGATAGATAAAGTAAATGCTGAAGAAGTTAAACATGTTGTTGAATTTCGTTCTCAAGGAGGTAGTGCTGTAGATGATCAATATGTAGTCCATGGTGAAAAAGCATCTATACCTTATTTACCTTATAAGTATGGAGCTAATTTTGGAGGTTGGTATTTAGATATACCTTGTGAAGAACCATTTGATTTTGATACTCCGATATTAGAAGATACATATTTATATGCTAAATGGACTGATGCTATTGTATTGGATGAAGTTAGACTTTATTCTGATCTTGGTGATATTTCTGAAGGATTATTACCTGAATTTACTGTTAGATGTGATACTCCGCATGTTAGTGTTTATCCATATGAGAGTGAATATACTGGATGGGCAACTTTTGGAGAATATGGTGAACTTGTTACTTTAACTGGTGATGATTTGATTGCTAAAGCTAATGGTAATGATTATCTTATGAAAGTAGGACTTTATGTTGAGCCTGGATATCAAGTGGGTACTGGAACTACTGTTTATTTTAATGATTTATCTCATATGGAATCTCCATCTGTATTTTCTGCTTATGTAGGAAGTTATGGTATTCCAAATTATGTATATTTTGATAAAGGAAGCTTAGGTGGAGGAACATCTTATACTTATAATGCTACATTTGATTATAATGGTGGTAGTTATAATGGTAATTCTACGTATACTTATAATTGGGATCAAAACACTTATAGTTTCGATAGAGAATGGTTAATGAATGGTGTTAAAGCACCTGATGCTAAAGTATTAGATTATATCTTAGTAAATGGGGTTAAGAAAACTATTCCATTTACTTTAGAATTTGATAAAGATTATACTTTTAAATATGTTTGGAAAACTGCTCCTAAAGTAAAAATTACATTTAATCCTAATGGAGGAAAAGTAAGTCAAACATCTAAAACTGTATATCATTATTCAACTTATGGAACTTTACCAAAACCTACAAGAAAAGGTTATACATTTATGGGTTGGTATACAGCTAAAACAGGTGGAACTAAAATAGTTGCTTCTACTGCAACTAAAACTACTAAATCTAGAACTTTATTTGCTAGATGGAGTTTAACTAAATATAAAATTACTTATAATTTAAATAAGGGTATTAATAATAAGAAAAATCTTGCTACTTATACTATGAAAACTAAAACATTTAGTTTTAAAAATCCTAGTAGAAAAGGATATATATTTAAAGGTTGGTATACTGATAAGAAGTTTAAGAAAAAAATAACTAGTATTAAAAAAGGTAGTACTGGAAATAAAACTATTTATGCAAAATGGGCTGCTATAAGTTATAAAGTTGTTTATAATGCTAATGGTGGAAAAGGTACTATGAAAGCTTCTACTGGACTTAGATTTGATAAAACTTTTACTTTAAGAGGTAAAACTTTTAAGAGAACTGGATATAAATTCACTGGATGGAATACTAAAAAAGATGGATCTGGAAAGACTTATGCTGATAAAGCTAAAGTTAAAAATTTAACTTCTAAGAATGGTGCTACTGTAACTTTATATGCTCAATGGAAAAAGGTAGCTTATGCAATTACTTATAAATTAAAAGGTGGAACAAATAATAAGGTTAATCCTGCTACTTATACTGTTACTTCAGCCATAGTATTTAAGAATCCCACTAAAACTGGGTATTCGTTTAAAGGATGGTATTCTGATAGTAATTTTAAAAATAGAATTACTGGTATAGCTAAAGGTAGTACTGGTGATAAAGTTGTTTATGCTAAATGGAAAGAAATCACTTATGAGATTAATTATGAAAAAAATGGTGGTCGTCTTACTAATGTACTAACTCAAAAATATTTTACAGTTAATGATGAGGTTTGGTTAGTTGAACCTGATCGAGATGGTTATGTATTTTTTGGATGGTATTTAGATAAAGAATTCACTAATAAAATTGAATTAATTCCTAAGGGAACTGCTCATGATGTAACAGTTTATGCTAAATGGGATGAAGAAAGTCCTCATACTATTGCACTATATTATGCTTATCAATTACTTGATAGTGAACCATTTTCTCGTGCTAGATTAATAGAATTATTAGAACAATATTGGTCTATTAATCGTGAAGATGCTGTTTGGGCTGCAGATAATTGTGGAGCTGATTGGGATGCTAATGCTAGATTAAAAGCTCAAGATATTTATGAAAACTATGCGTTTATATCATATGATTTATTAATTTTAGAATTAGAAATGAGTTATGTTGGATTTACTCATGAACAAGCTGTTAATGCTGCTAATTATGTTGATTCTTATGCTGATTGGTATGCTAAAGCTTTACAAGCAGTTAATGAAATTATGAAATATGAAAATATTTCTCGTCATGAATTGTTAGAGATAAGATTAAAAAATAATTATATGTTTACTGAAGAACAAGCTTTATATGGAATAGAACAAGCTAATATAGATTTTGAGAAAGTTTGTCTAGAATCTGCTAAAGATCATTTAGAATGGTGGAGTGAATGTCCAGAAGATAGTATGATTTCATATTTAGATAGTCAAGGGTTTACTTCAGAAGAAATTGAGTATGCTATTGAAGAATTATATTAATTAAAGCGAACAATGTTCGCTTTTTTGTTTGTAATACGATATTTTTATGTTATACTTATTAGTATAGTGAGGTGAATAAAATGGCATTTGGAGATAGAAGAGATGCGTATAGAGTAAAGGATATTAATGGGTTTCAATATGTATTATTTGATTTTAAGCCAGGAAGATGTGATTCAGCAGTTTATATGAATGTTGATATTGATGTTACTGAGTTTGTTAAATATATGAAGAAACTAAAAAAAGAACATGAAGGGTTAACTTATTATCATGGGTTTGTAGCAGTTATGGCTAAGATTTTATATTCAAGACCTTTTATGAATAGATTTATTGCGAATAGAAAGATGTGGATGCATAAAGATGTTACTTTAGCTTCTACAATTAAGGAAGAATTTGAAGATGGATCTGTAGAATGTTTAATGGTTATTCCTGTTGAAGAGAAGGATACTTTATTAGATATTTCTAAAAAAACTAAAGAAAAAGTTGATAAGATTAGAAGTAAACAAAAATCTGATATCGATGGTACTGCTGATTTTCTTGGTAAGATTCCTAACTTTATTAGAGTTCCACTTATTGGTTTTATTAAATGGTTAGATAAACATGGATGGTTACCTAGAAGTTTGATGGATGATAATATTTATTATTCTTCAGCTATACTTTCTAATTTAGGCACTTTTAAAACTAATGGTATTTATCATAACTTAACTAACTTTGGAACATCTTCATCATTAATTACTTTTGGTGAAGTTAGAGAAGATGGAGATAAATATCTTATGAATTTGGGTGCTACTATAGATGAAAGAATTGCAGATGGATTCTATTTTTGTAAGGCGTTAAAACTAATTGAATATATATTTGCTCATCCTGAAGTTTTGATGGAAGAAGCAGGAAAGAAAGTTAGTATTCCAAAAGATGAAAGATAAGAATAAAAATCCTATTAATTAGGATTTTTTTATGTTATACTTTTTTTATGTGGGTGAGGTTATGACAGAGTTTGAAGAAAAAATAAGTGAATATTTACGTATTGCGAATCAAAGATTTAAAAATACTAAGTCTGGTAAGTTAAGAAGATTTTATTACTATGATATTTATGGATTATTAGAGTTAATTCTTAATAATGGATTAAATGTTGATGTTGATAGTATTTTTAAACATACTGATGTTATCTTTGATAATAATAGTTATAATGATAAATTTGATCAATACTTTTTAAATAATTATGATGGTTGTGAAGAAATAAATAATAAAATTGGAAATTTAGGAGTATATTTAGATAATCGATATGGAAATGGATATCAAAAATACTATAAAACTCAGTTAAGTAAAGATGATTCTTTTTCACTATGTTTAGATTTCTTTGATTATTATGATAAAGATATTTCTAGATTTTTTAAATCTATGTTAGAAAAAGGCAATATATTTATAGGTGGTAATTTAGGTGGTGGTTCTGGACTGATTTATGCTGGTTGTACTTATTCTTTTATGAGTAATGATGAACCATTTATTTTAGCTAATTATTATGATAATATATATTTTCCTGATATTGTGGTTCATGAACTGATACATTCGTATATAGAGTATGCTTGTAGAGATAAGTCTTATGAAAATAATTGTCAGGAAGTTAGTAATAATTTATTTGAAGTATATTCTAGATTTATTGAATTAGCATTTTCACATTATTTAGAGGAAATACATTTTAATCAAAATGATATTGATGCTTTAAATCTAGTTTTCGATAATACTTTAATTGATATTTTATATAATTATAATAGTTTAGTAAAGTTTTGTGATGGTGATATGATATTATCAAATGAAGAATTATATTCTCATTTTTCTACATGTGAAGGTTATTCTTATGGTGGAGTAGTAGCTTATCATTATTTTGATCAATACTTAAAAGATCCAGAAAGAGCTAAAGATAATATTACTAATTTTAGTTTAGATTATAGAAATCATGATAGAAAACATATGATAAATAATTATGGATTAAAAGAAAATAATTTGGGAAAATCTAGAGTATTAGTAAAACATATGAAAAATCATTATAAATATTAGTATAATTTGTTATAATAAGAGAAGAGGGATGATATTATGGATTTAGTAGATGTATTTAAAAAGAAAAAGATAGGAGATAAAGTCAAATTAGAAGGTTGGATTAGAAATAATCGTGATCAAAAAGAATTTGGTTTTATTGATTTTTATGATGGAACTTGTTTTAAATCATTGCAAGTTGTTTATGATAATAAATTAAAGAATTTTAAAGAAATATGTCATTTTCATGTAGGTAGTTCTATTCTTGTTGAAGGTGAACTTGTTGAAAGTAAAGGTAAACAAGACATTGAATTAAAAGCAAAAAAGATTGTTTTGATTGGTGATTGTCCTGAAGATTATCCAATTCAACCTAAGAAACACTCTCGTGAATTTTTAAGAGAACAAGCTTATTTAAGACCTAGAACAAACCTTTTTCAAGCAGTATTTAGAATAAGAAGTAAGGCTGCTTATGCAATTCACAAATATTTCCAAGATAATAATTATATTTATTTACATTCTCCAATTATTACTGCGGCTGACTGTGAAGGTGCTGGAGAAATGTTCAGAGTTACAACACTAGATTTAAATAATCTTCCTAAGACTAAAGATGGTAATGTTGATTTTAGTAAAGATTTCTTTGGCAAAGAAACATCTTTAACTGTTTCTGGTCAATTACAAGGTGAAACTTTTGCTTTAGCTTATCAAAAGATTTATACTTTTGGACCTACTTTTAGAGCTGAGAACTCTAATACTAAAACACATGCTAATGAGTTCTGGATGATTGAACCAGAAATTGCTTTTTGTGATTTAGATGGTGATATGGATATCATGGAAGATTCACTTAAGTATGTAGTTAAATATGTACTTGATAATTGTCCAGATGAATTAGTATTCTTAGATAAATTTGTTGAGAATGGTTTACTTGATAAATTAAATCATTTTGTTAAATCTAAAGCAGTTAGAATTACTCATGAAGAAGCTATTAAATATTTAATTGAATCTGGTAAAGATTTTGAATTTGAACCTAAATATGGTGAAGACTTAGCTCGTGAACATGAAAAATATTTAACAGAAGAAAAATTCAATTCTCCAGTATTTGTTTATAACTGGCCAAAAGATATTAAAGCATTCTATATGAGACTAAACGATGATAATGAAACTGTTGCGGCTGTAGACTTGTTGGTTCCAGGTAGTGGAGAATTAATGGGTGGTAGTCAAAGAGAAGAACGTTTCGATGTTTTAGATAGAAGAATGGATGAAATGCATATGTCTAAAGAAGGAATGGAATGGTATATGAAACTAAGGCAATATGGTGGATGCTATCACTCTGGATTTGGTATGGGATTTGAAAGATTAATTATGTATTTAACTGGAGTAGATAATATCAGAGATGCTATTCCATATGCAAGAACTCCTGGAAATTGTAATTATTAAAAAGAATAATATTGATTATTCTTTTTATTTGTATAACTCTATTTTAAATAGTATAATTAACTTAGATAGGTGAGTATAATGAAGAAAAAAACTTATAAAATTCTATCTGATAATAGAACTTTCCTTATGGGAATTGCTATGTTGAGTATTATTATTTTTCATTTTACTCAAGATCAGTTTAGACATGGTGGAATTACATTTGGATTTTTTTCTATTTATAAAAATTATATTGGTAGTGTAGGTGTAGATATCTTCTTAATGTTATCTGCCTTTGGATTATATTATTCAATGAAAAAGAATAATGATAAATTTATGTTTTATTATAAAAGATATACCAAAGTACTAATACCGTATTTATTAGTAGCTATACCATTTTTTACATGGTTGTGTATATATAAAAAACTACCATTTTTGATGTTTTTTAAAGAAATTAGTTTTTATGAATTATTGAGACATAATCATATTTGGTATTGGTTTATATTTTTTATTTGTCTATGTTATTTGATATTTCCATTATTATTTAAATTTATAGATAAATCTAAAAGTATAAAAGTAGTTATTGGCAAAATACTATTATTAAGTTTATTGGTTACTTTATTTTCTATATTAATATATAATACTAAAGTATTTGTTGCTTATAATATTATGTTATTAAGATTCTTTCCATTCTTTATAGGTTTATTATTAGGTTATTTTTCATATCATAAGAAGAAGTTTAAAATTATTGATTTTATAATTATAATATTAGGATTAGTAGGTATTGTTTTTATTAGTTCAAATAATTTAATAATACAAAGATATGCATTATTTATTTTTAATTGTTCTATATATTTTATAATTGTATTTTTAGTAGAATTATTAAATAAAAATAAGATGTTTATTCATTTTAAAAATATAATTGAATGGTTTGGTAAATATTCTTTGGAAATATATTTATTACATGTTACATTTAGATCTATATTTAGAGAGTATGGATTAAGAACTTGTGAATTTAAATGGTTTGTAATTTATATATCTATTTCATTGATTATGGTACCTTTATTGAATTTTGTTTCTATGAAGATAAAAAATATTATCGATGTTAAATGTATAATAGAATAGTATAGGAGGAATTGATTTGAGTATTTATAAAGACTTAAAAGACAATATAGATAACTATGGTTATTTAAGTTATAAGTTTGATATTAGTAAATATAGTAAAGTTAATGCTTCTTATAATTTGGGTGGAGCAGATGCTTTTTATATATTTAGTAATAATTTTGATAGTGAGTATCGAGAGGATAGATTTATTGTCAATCTATTAGAAAAATTTAAAGATAATTATGATATAAAGGATTTTTGTTCTAAATTAGATGAATATATTAGTAATAGAGAAGACTTTCTACTTGTTTATAATATTGATTTTATTAATGAATATTTTATTAAAAATAAAAAAGATATTAAACCTGAATTTGTTTATAAGCTTAGTCGATATATTATAAGCGAAACCGATAATGTAGAAGCTTTAAAATTAGGTATATATTTATTATGTCAATTTGATTTAGGTAAAATTGATAAAAAGATTATTTTAGACTTAGCTTTATGTGATGAATTTACTTTTTATACTTTGTTTTATGGAATTATTAAATTTGATGATAGTAATGAACTAATATTTGATTTGATAAAGAAAATATATGGTATTGGTAGATTATTTTTAATAGATCAGTTGATAGTAGATTCTAATGAAAAAAGAGAATATTTAGTTTTAAATACTAATTTTGAAAGTATTAGTAATATAGGGATTGGAAGAGTAATCGGAACTAAAGTTAATATACTTAATTATTTATCTCTTGAGGTTAGTGATGAAATATATATAGGTTTATCTAATGTAGTTAATTCTATTATATTTAGTGAGTATGAAAAGTTTGATAAATATGAAGAGTTATTTGATAAGTATATAGATGTTTTTAATAATCATAGAGATATTAGTATTGGTTATTTTGTTATTACTAATATTTATAATTATGTTATGGATGAAACTATTAAAAATAAAGTATATGATGTTATTAGTAATAAGAAATTTATTAAGAATATGATAAATATTATTAATGATACTGATGATACTAATTTATTATATGAAATTACATATTTATTATGTAATATTGAGTCTTTTGGTTTAGAAAAATATATTTATAAAAGATTTATTACTGATAGTTATAAATATTCTTTTATGATGGATTTATTGATTAATGATGATAAATATAGAGAAGATTCTTTAAAAGTATTTTATGATAATTTTAGATTTTGTGATGGTGATATTACTAATACTTATAATGAATATAGTATTGATAGTTTAAAGAATAAATATGTTTTAAACTTAATTGAGAATTATCCATTTATAAATAATGATTTTATTATTAGAAGCTTATTTTCTAAATATTATGATGTTAGAAATACTGCTATGAATACTTTATATACATGGAATAGAGAAAGTGATATTGATATTAGTGATACTCCTATATATGATAAGTTGATTGAATTAAAAGATAAAGAGACTTCTGTTGAGATTAAGAAAAGTATTTGTAACTTATTAGATATTGATGAAAAGTTTAAAGGTAAAGATAAGATTGTTTGTGATAATAATATTAATTATGATGTTAAGAATATTTATGATTTAGATGAAAATCTTATTAGTTTTAATGATAGAAGAAAAGTGGTTTTTGCTTGTATTAAGAGTGATGATCTTTATACTTGTTATTTAATTGGAGATACTAATAAGATGTATAGAATAGATGTTGATATTGATGAAAAAGGTAATATTAATAGTATTAAGTCAAATGATAATAAACGTGATATAGATAAAGTGTTTGTATTATATTATTTAAAGAATGAGTTTTATAGGTGATTTATGAGAACTAATTTTTATTATAGATTTATTTCTTTGCTTTATAGATTATTTATGGCTATTTTTATTAGACCTATAGTTATAGGTAGAGAAAATATTCCTAAGAGTGGGAGATGTATTATAGCTGGTAATCATACTAGTAATTATGATCCTATTATGATGATTGCTTATAGTAAGAGACAATTTTGTTTTTTAGCTAAGAAAGAATTATTTAAAGGTATTTTAAAGCCTGGTATGATTGCGATGGGATGTATTCCAGTAGATAGAAGTGTTCATGATAAAAAAGCTTTAATTAATGCGAATAAAGTATTAGAAAAAGATGGAGTTATTGCAATTTATCCTGAAGGTACTATTAATAGAACTTCTGTTACTATTATGAAATTTAAGATTGGTGCAGTAAAACTTGCTCATGATAATAATAGTATGATTGTTCCTTTTACAATCACTGGTAAATATAGATTATTTGGAATAGGTGGTAGAGTTAGATTAGAGTATTTAACACCTATTAGTGTAGAAGATGATTTAGATAATGCTAATGAAAAATTAATGTCTATTATTAAGAATAGACTGGAGGAATTAGATGAAAAAAAGAACTAGAGTTTCTTATAAAATATTAAGAGCTATTTTAGGACCAATATTTTTGCTTTATTATAATCCTAAGATTATAGGTAAAGAAAATATTCCAAAAGATGGACCATTGATTTTTGTTGGTAATCATAAACATGTTATGGATCAGAATCCTGTTATTATATATAATAAAAGGCCAGTGAGATATATGGCTAAGAAAGAATATTTTGAAGGAAAGACCGCATGGTTTTTTAAAGCTACAGGATGTATTCCAGTTGATAGAAGTAAAAGAGATGAATTTGCTGTTGAAGAAGCTATTCATGAATTAAAAGAAGGTGGTTGTGTAGGATTATTTCCTGAGGGTACTAGAAATAAGACAGATGCTTTTTTATTACCTTTTAAGTATGGGGCTGTTTCTATGGCTAAGAAAACTAAAGCTACTTTAGTTCCTTTTGGAATAAGTGGTGATTATAAATTTAGATCTAAAAATCTTACTTGCATTTTTGGAAAACCTATTAAATATGATGATGATTTAGATAAAGCTAATAAAAATATAGAGAGAGCTATTGGAGATTTGATAAAACAAGGAGAAAAATTAAATAAGTAAAAAAGTGTAAAATGATAGTAAAGTATGTAAATACTATCTTTTTTTATGATATGATATTAATGGTGAATATTATGGTTAAAAATGTACAAGATAATTTTGATAATTTAATTGAATATAAATTATATAGAAATGTTAGAGATTTAATTCATCCTTCTATTTCTAAAAGAAATATTTCTGATTATAGAATAATTCTTAATGATGATTTATTACCTGTTAGAGTGTTTTATCCTAAGAAAGTTAGTAATATGCAAAAAGTTATTATTTATATACCTGGTGAAGGTAAAGTAACTGATTCTTATGGTAAATATACAGCTATTTCTAAAGATTTAGCTTTAAAATCCAATAGATGTTTAATAACAGTTGATTATTTTGAGAATGGTATTAAATATCCTGAAACTATAGATAAAATATATGAATTATTATTATATTTGTATCAACAATTACATGAGATTGGTATAGATGATAATGATATAGTTTTATTAGGAGATTCGTTTGGTGGAAACTTAGTTAATGCGATGAATATTAAATTTATTGAAGACGGATATGATTATATTAAAAAATGTGTTTTATTCTATCCAATGATATCTATGAATTATGAAGAAGATTTATATCCTTCATTTGAAGATAATACTAAGTTTGATTTATTAACGATGAATACTTGTAAATCATTTATGAAGAATTATACTAATAGTGATGATCCACTAGTAAGGGTATTAAACTATGATAAATTAGATAAGTTTCCAAGATTCATGGTTATTACAGGAGATATAGATCCTTTAAGAGATGAAGGAAAAGATTTCTTTGATCATTTAGATAAAAAAGATAATGTTTATGTTAATTTAGAAAGTAATACACATGGGTTTTTAAAATATATTCATACTATGAAAGATGATATATATAATGAAATGAATAAATTTATGGATGGGGATGACTAGTTATGGCTATTAATAAGAGTAGAAGGGAAATAGTTAAATTATTATTGAATCAAGAATTTACTGCTGAAGATGATGAAGAGTTATTAGATTTACTTGTAGAACAACCTATTGCGATAGATATTGATAAACAAGAAGATAAATCTATGACTAGAGGTGATAGAATCGCTGATAAGTTAAGTGAAGTAGCAGGAAGTTGGGGATTCATTTTTGGATTTACTGCATTTTTATTAGTATGGATTATTTTGAATCTTACTGGTATAATTAAATTAGATGCATTTCCATTTATTTTACTTAATTTATTACTTTCTTGTTTAGCGGCTCTTCAAGCTCCAATAATTATGATGAGTCAAAATAGACAAGCAAAGAAGGATTCTTTACGAAATCAAAATGATTATCGTACAGATTTGAAAAGTGAATTAATTACTGAAGATATGCATCATAAATTAGAAGAAATCTTGAGAAATCAAAGAAAAATCTTAAGATTATTAGAGGATGATGCTGATGACAAAGGTAAAAAGAAATAGTTATATTTTATTAATTATATGTATATTATTAATGACTGGTTGTAAGAAGAATAAAGTTGAAATAATGAATATGTCTTCTAAGACTGGAAAATATGCTGAAGATGGAGCCTATAATATTAATGTTAAAGGTTCAGGTGAATTAGAGTGTACTAGAGCAGCTACTGCGATAGGTGGATTAGAGACAGATTTTCATTATTATGTTACTTATGAAAAAGGAATTATGTTAATATTACATAGTATTGAAAAAATATCAGGTGACGATCAAGAAGCCTTGAAACAATATGAGGATGCTTATAATAAAATTAAAGAAAATTATAAAGATATTAAATATTATGATATGAATGTTAAAAGAGAGAAAAATTCTGTTACTAATGATACAGTCATTAATTATACTAAGGTAGATACTGCTAAGATAATAGAAATGGAAGGTAGTAATATTTTTAATAATAAAAATAAACCTGTTTTAAAGAGATGGTTAACCTTAGGTAAAAAGACAGGTTTAACATGTAGAGGAGTTGTTAATTAGACAACTTTTTTTATTATGTAAATGTGCATACATTAATTATTTTAGCATATGAAAATGATTAAATGTATTATATAATTTTATTATGAGAAAGCATTTGAAATTTTATATTACATTGTTGCTTTTTATATTATTTAGTATGACTACACTAATAAGTGTAGGTTTTAGTTCTTTAAATCAAAATTTGAATATAGCTGGCGATGTGGAATATACTGATGCTGGTAATATGATTAAAAGTTGGACTTATTATTCCTCAACAGATTTTCATAGCTCCACATATAAGGATAAAATTAAATCTATTGATTTTTTGGATAATAAGAATATACCAGCTAATGCAGTAGAATCATGGGATGTATCAAATGTTACAAATAGTAATACTATGTTTGGTCAATGTAATAGTCTACCTAATTCTAATTCTAGTTATGTTGATGCAAGTATGGCTAAGCCAACAACTGAAAGGGGATATCTTACTCTGGTTTGATATCTCTTTTTTATTTTGATATAATTAGTGTGTTTATGGGGTGATTCTATGAAAAGAGTATTATTAGGTATGAGTGGTGGAGTTGATTCTTCTGCTGCCGTTATAAAATTACAAGATATGGATTATGAAGTTGTCGGATTAACTTTTAGATTTATTGATGACTTTGATGCTAGTGATGCTATAAAAGTAGCTGAAAAACTTGGCATTGAACATCATGTCTTAGATTATAGAAAAGAGTTTAAAAAAGAAGTTATTGATAGTTTTTTAAGTGATTATTCTATTGGATTAACTCCTAATCCATGTGTTCATTGTAATAAAGTTTGTAAATTTAAATATTTATTTGAAAATATGAAAAAGTATAATTGTGATTTTATTGCTACTGGTCAATATGCTAAGTTACAAGATAGTAAATTATATAGAAGTAGTGATCTATTAAAGGATCAATCATATTTCTTATTTGATTTGCCTAAAGAAAGAATAAATGAAATTATTTTTCCATTAGAAGGTATGACTAAAGTAGAAGTTAGAGAATTAGCTAGTAAATGTAAATTAGAAAATGCTAATAAAAAAGATAGTTTTGATGTATGTTTTATTAATACTAATTTTAATGATTATATTAGTGAGCATATTAAACAAGAGTCTGGTGATGTAGTTAATATTGAAACTAATGAGGTTATTGGTAAGCATAAAGGTTTAGTTAACTATACAATAGGTCAAAGAAGAGGCTTAGATATTGGTGGATCAGAAGAAAGAATGTTCGTTGTAGGTAAAGATTATAAAAATAATATTTTATATATTTGCATTGGAGAAGATAATGATTATTTAATATCTGATTCTTGTATTATTGATGAAGTTAATTTATTAACAAATGATAAATATAGTAAATGTAGCGCTAAATTTAGATATAGAATGGATGATATTCCTGTCGAGATTGAATATTTAGATGATAATAGAATATTAGTAAAATATTCTGATGGAGTTAAAAGGGTTACTCCTGGGCAAGCTTGTGTTTTATATGATAATGATCTTTGTATTGGTGGAGGAATTATTAGAGAAGTTCTAAAGAATGGAGAAAAGGTATGGTATATATAAAAAGAATAATAATTCTATTATTATGTGTATTTATTATTACTGGATGTACTCATAATACTGAGAATATGAGTGATAATTTAAAATTTAAATATGAATATGAAGATTTAAATTATAAAAAGATTGATAATAGGAGATTAAGAAAAGTTAAAATTGATAAAGACAATAATATTAAGTATTCTAGTATTGATAAGATTGTTAAGTTAATTGATGAAAAAGTGAACTTTGCAGTATTCTTTGGTTTTTCTAAAGATGAATATACTAGAAATATTGTTGAAGAATTATTAAGAGCTGATAAAGATGTTAATTTAGATACTTTGTATTATGTTAATATTGAAAATGTTAGAGATGAGTTTGATGTTAGAGAAGGTAAACTTGTTTGTACTAAGAAATGTAGTAAGGAATATTTAAAATTAGTTGAATATTTAGATGATAATTTGAGTGAATATATTATTAAAGAAAATGGTAAAGAGTATAATACAAAAACAAAGAGATTAGATTCTCCTTGTGTTATATCATTTATTAATGGTAAAGTTGATGAATATACTACTGGTATAAGTAAGGATATGACTGATCCATATGGAAAAATTACTAAAAATATGAAACATTATGCATATCAAAGTTTTAAATGTACACTAACTTGCATTAAAAAAGCAACTGGAAGTAATGTTTGTGTTAAGAGTAAGAGTTGCTGAAATAGTTGAAAAATAAGATAATGTATGATATTATACGTTTGACGGGGAAGTGGTTATATGAAAAAGATTATAGCTTTTATCATATTAGTAATCTTAGTTATCTTAATTATTTGTTTAAGTTATAACTATTATAAAAAACAAGATGCTCAAAGAGCTAAAGTAAATAAATTAAAAACTGATTTAGAAACTAGTGAAATATTGGATAATAAAAATAAAAAAGATGCTGATAGTGATAAGATTGAGGTTGAAGAAAAAGATACTAATAGTAGTGAAAATGATTCTGATGAAAAAGAATCTTCAAAATCAAAAGAAAAAGAAAAAACAAATGATTCTAGTAAGTCTAATAAATCAAATGATGATTCTTCTGATGATGATTATGATGATATTTCTATAGATGATGAAGATGTTAGTGAAGAAGATACTAATGTTAATGTACCTGATACTGCTAGTAATGATAATAATGGATTTGTAAAATTAAATAGTTATAGTATTGATCTTGGTAAATTTATTCTTAAAGTAGGAGAAAGTACTAATGTTATTGTTAAATATAATCCAAGTAATGCTAGTGTTAAAGATACAACTTTTGTTAGTGAAAATAAAAATTGTAAAGTTAGTTCTTTAGGAAAAGTAACTGGATTAAAGAAAGGTACTTGTTCAATCTTAGTTAAAGTTAAGAATCAAAATAGTAAGAGTTTATTATTAACTGTTAAATAAGAAGATTAATCTTCTTATTTTTTTTTGAATATGATAAAATTAATATGGGTGATGATATGATTAAATTAGTTATTGTAAGACATGGACAAAGTGTTTGGAATTTAGAAAATAAATTTACTGGGTGGACTGATGTAGATTTATCTGATAATGGAGTTAATGAAGCTATTGAAGCTGGTAAAGTATTAAAAGAAAAAGGATTTACTTTTGATGTAGCTTTTACTTCTGTTTTAAAGAGAGCTAACAGAACTTTAGATTTAATACTTAATGAATTAGATGAAAAAGATATTCCTATTTATAAAAGTTGGAGATTAAACGAGAGACATTATGGAGCTTTACAAGGATTAAATAAAAAAGAAACTGCTGAAAAGTATGGAGATGAACAAGTTCATATTTGGAGAAGAAGTTATGATGTTCAACCTCCAGCTCTTACTGAAGATGATGAAAGATATCTTGAAATGAAAGGATATTATAGTGAGTATGTTCCTCATACTGAATGTTTAAAAGATACAATAGAGAGAGTTATTCCATATTGGGATAGTGATATTAAACCTGCTTTAGAAGAGGGTAAAAAAGTAATTATAGTTGCTCATGGTAATAGTTTAAGGGGATTGATGAAATATTTAGATAAGATGAGTGATGAAGAAGTTATTAATTTAGAGATAGAGACAGGTAATCCTATTTGTTATGAGTTAAATGATGATTTTACTCCAATTAAACATTATTATTTAAAATGATATGGAAGATAGAAGATTTAAAATAATTAATGATAAGTTGAATGATTTATCTAAATCTAAATTTAGATCTTCTTTTCATTTGACTAAATATATGATTTCTTATATTGATGAAAAAGGTTTTAATAATATTAAAGATCATGCTTATGATTTTATTAATACTAGATTAAAACCATCATATATTGAAAATGATGGTAAACAAACACCTATGAAAGGTCATCCTGTTTTTATTGCACAACATGCTTGTGGTTGTTGCTGTAGAGGATGTTTAGAGAAATGGCATCATATAGAAAAAGGAAGAGAATTAACTGATAATGAGGTTAATTACATAGTTTGTTTATTAATGGAATGGATAAGAAGAGAATATAAAAATAAAAAATAAGTTATTGACAAATATAAAAATAAAGTGCTATATTGGAACATATTGAATGTTGATTGATATCGACTAGTGTGATTATTTTAAATTTAAGAGAGCTAGGGGTTGGTGAGACTTAGCATGATAATTATGCAAAATACAAATCAGGAGTTCAATACGGGAAGCCCGATATAGCGAATAAGTGTATGATTAAATCATAAAATAAGGTGGTACCACGGGAAAATCTCGTCCTTAATTTTATGATTTTTTTATGTACGAAAAAGAAGGAGGAAAATTATGGCAAATATAAAGTTTTATAAGCATGAACAAATTCCACTAGAAATGCATAAAGTGAAAATTGTTCAAGAACTTAAGTTATTACCTGCAGACGAACGTCTTAAGAAAATGACTGAAGCCGGCTTTAATACTTTTCAACTTCATAATGGTGATATCTTTTTAGATATGTTAACTGATTCAGGTGTTAATGCAATGAGTGATAATATGCAAGCAGCAATGTTAAGGGCTGATGATGCATATGCAGGTAGTGAAACTTTCTATCGTATGAAAGATAAATTAACTGAAATATTTGGAATTCGTAATTGCCTTCCTGCACATCAAGGTAGGGCATGTGAAAATATTTTAGCTACTCGTTTTGTTAAACCTGGAAATTGCGTTATTATGAATTACCATTTTACTACTGCTAAGGCTCATATTACTCGACTTGGTGGACATGTAGAAGAATTAGTTAAAGATGAAGGATTAGTATCAAAGTCAGATTTACCATTTAAAGGTAATATTGATTTAGAAAAGTTAGAAAAATGTATTAAAGATGAAGGAAAAGATAATGTTTCTTTCATTAGATTAGAATCTGGTACCAACTTAATAGGTGGACAACCTATATCTTATGAAAATATGAAAGAGGCAACTGATATTGCGAAGAAGTATGGAATTATTACTGTACTTGATGCATCTCTTTTACAAGATAATTTATACTTTATTAAAGAAAGAGAAGAAAAATTAAAAGATAAAAGTATTCGTGAAATCACTAGAATGATTGCGGACCTTTTTGATATTATTTATTTCTCTGCTCGTAAGTTTGGATTTGCTCGTGGTGGAGCTATTCTGGTTAGAGATGATGATTTGTTTCACTCAATGGAAGATTTAATTCCTATGTTTGAAGGTTTCTTAACATATGGTGGTATGAGTGTTAAAGAGATGGAAGCTATGACTGTTGGTTTTGATGAATCAATGGATATGAATATTATTTCTCAAGGACCTCAATTTATCGATTATTGTGTTAAGAAATTAGATGAATATGGAGTACCTGTTATTACTCCTGGTGGTGGGCTTGGAGCTCATTTAGATGCAACAGAAATATGTTCTCATATTCCTCAACAAGAATATCCTGCTGGAGCGTTAGTATGCGCTTTATACTTATGTGGTGGTATAAGAGGAATGGAAAGAGGTACTTTATCTGAAGAGAGAAATGCTGATGGAAGTGAGAGATTTGCTTCAATGGAATTAGTAAGATTAGCTTTCCCTAGAAGAGTAT
>JAEEGL011522796.1_pt1 | contig 19635 bp, 16 predicted proteins | sample 9134231 | NCBI WGS metagenome assembly JAEEGL01 (sample SAMN16246548, study PRJNA631951) | gut metagenome | biome: gut microbiome; feature: rumen; material: fiber-attached | host: Bos | place: Iran: Karaj | collected 2018-10 | reverse complement strand
TTTCCTTTTTTCTCACAAACTGCATGTCTTCCAGACGAAGCAGTTCCAAATTTCCGTTAATCAGTCGGTCTATATATGCGGAACTGTCAATGATTGCGTCTACATAGGATTCACGCTTTCCCTCATTTAAATTTTCCTTCAGACTTTCCGCATATCCCCTGAGCGCCGTTAACGGAGACTTCAAATCATGGGACATGGAATCCATTAGTGTTCTTCGATACATTTCTTTCTCATATTTTGACATTTTTATGTGATATTGCAAAATAGTCAAAATGATAGAAATCAGAACTACAATTCCGGCGATTATAAATGCTTTAGGCAATATTTTTTCCCCACGCGCCTCCCAGTAGTTTGATTTCAAATAATACTCCAAGACATAATCCCTGGTTCCTGCTGTTGTCTGTGCGTAATATATACTTACTTCGTCTCCCTCTGCATCGGCCACTTCATCGCGAGCTTTAACTTTAGCACCCTTTATAACAGTAAAACTATACGGTTCGATTTCTCTTACTGCAAACGGAACTCTTTGAATATACATATAATTCCCCTGCCAGAAATACCTGCTTTGCCGAGAATACTCCTGAATCAGCTTGGGATACTGATAACTGCTTAATGCTGACCAGCCGATAATGTCGGAAGAATCTAGCAGATCCTGCCTGGAGGTAATCTGTGGATAATCATCCGCATTCGTATCACTTCCGTAGAAAATCAGGAATTGTTTTTCTTTCTCTTCCATTTTCTCGATTTCTTCCATTTCTAAAACCGGTGCATAATAGTATCCTATAACCTTTTGAACGCCTGCAGAATCTTCTTCATATGCCGTCACTTCGTACGGAATAAAAGAAGTATCCCCAACAATATCATATTTAGTGGTTTCTAATCTTACCGGCGGAATCATATACTCCGATGAATCATTTTTCATTCTCCATTCATCCAAACAGGCCTTAACCCAGGAAATGAATTCAGCATCCTCATTGATATAAATATAGCTCATCAGAAGATAATCATCCTTCTTTTGCTCCGCTTCCGAATCCGGAACAGCCATATATACTCTCTCCTTGGAATCCGCCACAATTTCTCCTGTTTCACGATCTTTCAAACACGCATAAAACTGAACCGGTTCACCAAAAGAAGTGGAATCCCCTGCAATATAACGGCAAATCATATTATGAACATTTTTGATATTATCGGTATTGTAAATATCATTTATTCGTTGAACAAGTTCTTCCGTTCTTTTTTCAACGACTTTCTTATAATTCCGGCACCAATTCCGGTAATTCATATTAAAAAAACCAATTCCAATAACAACACAAAGTACTATTGAAATAGAAATACTTATAAGTAGCATAATACCTATCTTCATCGGTTTTCGTTTCTTCTTCATTTTTTCACCCTCTTCGCATTCCGCTTACCGCACTACATCATTCCGTAAGTTTATACCCCTTGGAAATTACTGTTTTTATCTGTTTTCCCGCTTCTCCAAGTGCTTTTCTCAGATTTTTAACATGATTATCTACAACACGGGTTTCAACATATGCATATTCGCCCCAAATTCGGTTTAACAGGGTTTCTCTTGTCACTACCCATCCCTTGTGCTGCAGTAAAAAAACCAGTATTTCAAACTCCTTCGGGGTCAGTTCCACTTCTTTCCCATCTACCCTTAGTTCTAATGTCACCGGGTTCAGTGTTATTTTTCCACAGGTAAGCATTTGTCTGTCATCCGACTTACTTGTCCTCTTTAAAAGAACAGATACTTTCGCATATAATTCTGCGAAGGAAAAAGGCTTGCAGATATAATCATCACATCCGATCTCATATCCATACAATCGGTCTTCCTCTGCAGTCTTGGCCGTTAGAAAGATGATTGGAACATCTGTCAGTTTCCGAATTTTCCTGCACAATGTAAAACCATCCATCCCCGGAAGCATTACATCTAAGAGAACTAAATCAAAATCTCTTTGATGAATTAACTCTAACCCGTCTTCCCCGGAAGACACATCGGAAATCTCTATATTTCCCTCGGATTTAGCAGCAAAATACTCGCAGATAATCTCACGAATCTTGTCATCATCTTCAACCAAAAGAATTTTACTATTCATAGCTGGTCTCCTTACAGATCTGTATGTTTTGATTATAGGATAAGAATGTAATGTTTGTGTGTGGTTTGAGTATTTTTTCGGTAAAAAAACAGTTGTTGCATAAAACACAACAACTGCATTACAACCACGACTAATATTTATTATATAATTTAATATTAATCCTCAATTTGAAATTCAACTCTATAATAATAGCTATCCCAGTCCCCGCCTTTATTGCGCACATCCCGAATTTGAAAACACAGATAATATCTTCCGGGACTAAGATTTTCTCTATACGAAGTCCAATCAAGAGTCCATTCGGTGTTTGATTCCTTTTGAATATCAATAGTTTCGGTTGGAGATCCAATCAAATCACTCCATCCCCAGGAATTGCCCGAAAACATCAATAAATTAAAGGATTTATCTGCAACTATATCTCCACTGACATATCCACCGCTTTGTTGGCATATCAATGTGCAGCCTGATGGAGTAACATTTTCCACAGAAAAGGCCAATCCCAATCCTCCGATGTCTTCTAATGTTCCATGCGATATCCAAAAGAGTGTAATCTGATCTTTCTCAAATGTTAATGTTACTATTTTACCGTTTTCACCGAAACGATATTCTGCTACTTTTTCACCTTCTTCAAAGTGAAATATAACTTGTTGATTATCTACAGTTTCATAAGTAAATGCCTTGGCATCTCCCTCATTACTATCCAGTTTTCTTCCTTCATATGTTTCGGAAAACTCATACCAGCCAATCGCTCGATCATATGACCTTGCTTCCCATATCCCCTGGTGAAACGGGACTGATTTCTCAAATACTTCTGGACTTGCTTCCGCAATTACTTCGGTTTTTTCATCAGAAGCTACTTCAGAAATAGTATTCGTCTTATCCTCCAAATCGTTTGGATTTGTACATCCACACAGAATAAGACAAAACACCACCACACCTATGAATAATATATTCTTTTTCTTCTTTCTGTTCATTTAAGCCTAAACGCCCCGATTATACTAGTTCTTCTATTTATTAAACCATCTCAAACCGTTTTCAGCCGATTCAACAAATCCGTTACCATCTCCGAATCCTCCAAAAGCGAAATACCAAAACACTTTTTACCGGCATCCTTAATGGACGCACCTATATGATAAGCGGTCTTTCCGTCAAGAATGATAAATCTGTCATGAAAGATCTGCGTCTTCTTTACCGTCAATGTCGGATACTGTGCATTGAAATTAGCCACATCCCTGTTCGTAAGCGGTGCGCTTGCATATGTATAAACCTTCACATCAACACTGGTATTCTTCTTTGCCAGAATGTTCAGTGTATCCACATCTACATACCCATCAATCAGGATAATTTCGCTGGTGGCTTTCCGGATGATGGATGTAATCAAACTGAACGCATCATAAATCTGACCGTCAAAGAATATCTTCTGCTCCGATTCTGCATGATCTTCAATATACTGAAACACCTTATCAAATTTCTCATCAGTGCTCTTCTGGTATTCCAGTTGTTTCAATTCAATATGGCTAACCTTCTCAAAGAGCAGAGCATTGTTAGCTATAAACCGACGCATTTCACGAAATGCTCGCATAATAAATATGCTCTGTTGTTCAGCCACCTCACCCTTTAGAACCGTTGCCAACATATAGATTCCCTGCTCAGTAAAAGCGTATGGTGGCTTTCTTCGGCCTCCTTCTTGCCCTGAGTAAAAATTAGAATTCGGTGAAGTCGCAATTTGCGACTTCACGGCTTCAACTTCTTCACGCGTAAGCTGAAACATGAAATCATCCGGGAAACGCGCTATATTACGCTTCACCTGCTCATTAAGACGCTTAACTTCGTATCCGTACAAAGCCGCCAGATCATGATCCAGCATCACTTGCTTATCTCTAATGGTATATATTAGATTTCCAATATCATTTGCTTGGATTGTTACCGGAACAATTTCCGTGTTTTCCTTCGATCTTGCCATATAACATCCTTTCCGTGAAGTCACAATTTGCGACTTCACGATTACACCGGTTGAATTCTTACCAACCCTTAATGTTTTTAATATCCTTTACTCTCTTCGGATCTGCATGTGTCTTGCGTTTTATATCCATTATTTCAATTACTTCCTGCCTTGCTTCATCGTCTAATTCATAAAACGTTGTTAGCATATGGTCAACGTCCGGCATGGCCACCTTCCCATAAAGCATCATTAACGGATACTATTTCATTGCAGAGACTAACACAGGGCAACCGGTTTCCCGTGAAAATCCATCAGGAGAATCCGCGTTTTCCGTTCATCCTATCGATAATTTTTTGGTATTTTTCTCGCCATATTCCTCGTTATTAATTCCGCTCCCCCATACTGTGGAACATGCTCTTAATCTGCTCCGCGACTTCATCATCCAGCCAATCCTTCCTACAATAAACAGCATGCCCCGGAAAAGCCTGAAGAAGATTCTCATCATCTACCACAATATAATTATGGAGCATTGGATGTAATTCCAAATATAATTCTATTCCCCTTCTTTTGGAGCAGAAGTCTTCTGTCGGGCACATATCTTTTAGAAAACCATCCAGCCCGTGAATTGCAAATAAGGCCTTCATGTCTTCCAAGGATTTACTTTCTCTCCAACTTGATGACAGAACAATCTCTACCTCGTCAATACCATTGTTCAGAATATCCTTAAGATTCGCCACTGCTTTATCTGACCAATCCAGATAGACCGCTGCAACATCCCATTTATATAGTTTACTCAAATGTTCTATGCCCGTTTTCTCTGCTATCATTTGGGGAAACTGATTAAGTTCTTCGCGAGACAGTTTAAAACGATTACCGTACTTCCATTGATTCGTTGGTTGCAAAACGCCATCAATATCTAAAAATAAAACAAATCTTTCCTCATCACATAATTTCATTTACACTCTTCGCCCTATCACTTGCGACCTGCTTAAGAATACTATTCTTATGCCTAATGAATAACCTTTTAAAATACCGAAACTCTCACCCTTCTTTTATCTCAAACATATAAAAATTACCCTGGATAATTTTGGGTATATCTACACCTCGGGAAATTGCAACAACCATAAAACTGATTACCAGCGTTAATTCCTTGTTTTGCTGTCCTTAGAACAAGTTTTCCACCACATATCGGACAAATCAAAGCCTCTTTTGTTTCTTGAATATCCTTAATATGGTCTTCTTTGATTTCTTCTGATACTTTTGTATAACCTTTCAAGCGCCCAAACAAATCTTCAATTTGTTCTTCCGTAAGAATATCCTCTGATTCCTTCCAGATTTCACGCACTACACGATTCGTCTGATTTCGATTTATTACCCAAACGTTTTGGGATGTAACAGTTATCTTCTTTAATTCACACCGATCCGAAAAAGCAATAACTGAAAACATCGGAATATCACCAACGCATTTTGTAAGCCACTTTATATGCCCCCGGTTCTGCCGAATAGGATTATAGAATCGACGCTTTTCATTATTGGGTAAAGACATCGTCCATTGTGAATCTGCTTCATTTCCGAATATCCATCCAGAATAATTCTTGCTTTCAAAAACGACAATTCCCTTTTGCGTAATCAAAAGAACGTCTATTTCTGTGGTTCTCCCATCATCCGTCGGAACATAAATATTGCGAAGAATTCTACCTTTTTTCCCAGTCAAGCGACCCATGTCGAGTTCACTTTTCAAAAGAAGTTCGCCATATTTACCTGTCCATGAATCATCAAAGATTTCTCCCAACAATTCATCTATTAGTCCTTTTGCCATATTAACCCTCAGTCTTGGTTAATTCCTGATACATTTTCATCAATTCAGCCACACAGTCCTCTTCGGACATTGTTCCCACATTAAACCCATATGCTTCCATAACAGCACGGTCATTTTCTCTATGCGCTTTTAATAATTCTGCAGGCATCGTCAACGGATCATATAAATCTGCCAAACTGCACTCTGAGTACTGCTCTCGAGCCCTCAAAATATTTTCAGCCCGTTTTTCAATAAGTCTTTTCTGACTTTCTGTAGGGGAAGGCCAAGGAAAATTATTATATACAATAGTTGTTGAATAACTATAGTCACTTTTTAATCTTCCACATACAGTGCGCATCCAAGCCATATGAACGTTCGAAGTCAAAATACCAAACATATACATATTTGCGTCTGGTATAGTAAATAATTTGTCGCCAGGAATAACATCATCTGTCAAAAAACCAAAGGGGATATATCTCCTTCTTTCTGAAGATACTTTTGCAAAAGCAATATAGTTTTTTGCAGGTGGTCTATATTGACCGAAACGCCATGGTACATTTGCCGCTTGCTGTGTTTGACTATTCTTACTCGATAGCCGAAAATTCTTAACGGCTTGAACTCTTTTATATAATTCTGGGCATTTTTTTAATTCCACAGGAGAAATATCCGGCATCCACAAACACCAACGTTCAATATTATTTATGAATTCCCTTCCCATCATAAACCTTTTAAAATATTTTTCTGTTTGTGGTTCTTTTTTTATAAACAGTTCTTTTTCTTCTGCAGTAAACAAATAATACCCATTATCTGTAGCTTGACTTCCTCTTACAATTGCCGGAACGTTACATAATGGATTACTTATCTCATCCACAACAATAATGGGCGCATTTAATAAATATCCATTAATATTGGTGGCTTTTTCAATATTTCCGTTTGAAAAGATTAGCTTTTCTTTGTGCTGAGAAGAAGGATAACTAAATCCAATAATTACGCAATGAACATGTGCTTTTAACGATGCTTCGCTATCCCATATAAATGTGCGATATGCAAAATCAATATTTATCCCATCTGCAAACATCTTTTTCCAAAGTATCGTTGCCTGTTCTCCCTGTGAAACAGAATTAGTTGATACTAATGCGCATTTAATCTGTGTATTTAACATATAATTAGAAGCTTTCACATACCAACATGTTACATAATCTAGTTTTCCCCTCTTTATGTCCTTCCAAATATAATCCATATCCTCTCGTTGTGCATCAGACATATAGTTAACGCCAACAAATGGAGGATTTCCCATTATATAGTTTAATCGATTCTTTGAAACAATATCTTCCCAATCTGTACGAAGCGCATTTGCCTCCACAATACTTGCATTTGTTTTTAACGGTAGAAAATCTATGGTCTGGTGAATTATATTCTCTGTTTCCTTCATCATCTGTGATTCAGCTATCCATAAGGCAGTCTTTGCTACCGTAACCGCAAAATCATTAATTTCTATTCCATAAAACTGATTAATGCTTACCTTAATAGGGTTCGTAGCATCAAGTATAATCTGTCCTTCTACGCTACCTTTTTTGCAATCAAGAATTCCTCGAATAGTTTGATTTTCCAATTGTCGAATGCAGAGAAAAGTTTCTGTCAGAAAATTGCCGCTTCCTGCAGCCGGATCTAACCAAGTAAGTGAAGCAAGTTTATTTTGATAAGCTTCCAACTTATTCTTTTTAGAATTAACAACTTGAATAGTTTTTATTTCCTCAAATTCCCTTTTTAAATCATCCAAGAATAACGGATCTATTACTTTATGGATATTTTCTATCGAAGTATAGTGCATCCCCCCATTTCTTCTTGTTTCCGGATTTAATGTCGATTCAAATACTGCGCCAAAAATTGTCGGCGAAATATCGCTCCAATCAAAACCGTCGCTTGCTTTATTCAATAAAATATCCCTGATTTCGTCTGTAAAATTAGGAATCTCTACATCCTCTTTTTCAAACAAACCACCGTTTACGTAAGGAAATTTCATCAAATCACTTGTATCATAAGAATCCCTTTGTTTTTCTGGTGTGTTTAAGACCTTAAAAAGTTCTATTAATGCTTTTCGCAAATCCTTTGTAGCAAAGGAGTTCAAATAATCATGAAACATATGGCCATTTGTACCAAAAACATGTGCGTCCTCTGCATAAAGGCAAAACACAAGGCGCACACACAAAATATTTAAACTCTTTTGGCTTTCTACACTATCAGGATTATGATACTCTTTTAAAAGAGCATCATAGATTAAACCAACAAACTCACCTGCTTTAATAGAGATTTCCATCTCATGGGAAATATGCTTTTGTTCTTTATCATACAAAAAGTCAAATTTATCATATTTAATTTGTATTTCATCCAATTTAAACTTTTCGGGAGTAGGGACAGACATATTCATATCGTATACCCATATTTCTGAAAAGTTAGATGTAATTATCCATTTTGCCTTTTCATCATAAGGTAAGTTATCATTATATCTTTTCGCCTGTTCATATGGTGTAAGATCGATATCCCCTGAATTAGGTATCTTTTTATCCAGTGCTTTTCCATAACTCTTCTGTTCAATAAGCACATGTGTTTCAGGAATATAAACATCAATTTTTTTTGTATGGCCTTCAACAATAACTTTCTTTTCGAATTCTACTCTATCCGTCACATTCTCCATGCCTACAACATTGGAAAGAAATTCAATCCAATAAGTTCTCCCATCCTGATCCTCATTGCCTTTTCCATTCCATTTATTGTGAAATTTCCTAGCCGCCTCTCTCTTCTCAGCATCTGTCATTTTGTTATTCTCCCTTGTAGAATACTTTTAGATTTTCTCGACTTTTTTCTTTGTTTTCCTTGTTAATTTGTTTATAAAATGCCGCTAAAAGAGTTTATGATCAAATTCTCCTGTAATATGTTCTGCAAGAAGCTTTCTGTCCGTATTAATATCTTCTTCAGGCCAATTATCTCTTATACGCTCAGCATACAACTCGATAATATTCCAATCTTTTTCAAGATTGGGAAATCTTAATTTGCTCCTTACCGAGTACATAAATGATATATAAAAAGATTCCTTGCGGCAAATCAGGAAATGAATAAACTCCGTTCCGGAATCCCGGAATTGCTGAATAATACAGAGAAATTTTGCATATAATTTGGTTTTTTCCGGATCCTCCAAAATCTCCTCAATCTTAATCGAAAGAAAATGAACATATCCGGGATGACCTTTGGTCGTCAGTTCCGGTGACCTTTTTTTAATAATAATTCCGGAAGACATCATTTCTTCAATAAAGAAAATCAACTCCGATTCATATTTTAATGGAACATATTTTGCTTTCACATCCGCAAATACCGGGTCAACAGCCTCTTCAAGAGATTTTTTTACTTTATCACCCTTAAATTCTAAAAGGGCATTGTCAAATTTAATCTGAGCCTCAAGATCATCTCCTTTTTCTTTCGCTCTTTCTTCAAGAAGCTGATCCGAAACCTTGGACTGATAACTGGCCTTCCATAAAGCATACCGTTTCTTTTTTTCCTTTTTTTCCTCTTCTGTATCATATTTTGAGGGCAAAAACATTTTTTTCACTTTGGACCATTCTGCCAGAAACTCTTCTTCTGAATTTGACAATTTTATCGCATCTTCAGAATCCGCAGTTTCTATAAAATCTAAAACATAATGATTATCTACTTCTCTTGGACACAACCCAAAATTATCTTCAAGTTCAAACAGTGCCTGATACATAACATCCTTTGAACTGTAATCAACATCCGACAATGCCTCTTTTTTAATTCCAAGGCCTTTTGCTATGCCGCTGAGAGAATCATCGCCCGGAACCTTTTTATTTGCTTCGTACTGCCCGATACGTATTTGAGCAGTGGTCTGCGGAAATCCCGCCAATTGGCCGAGCTGCTCTTGTGTATATTGACGATAATTTCTATATTTTTTTATTTTCCCACCAAGCGAATTTGGAGAAATATCATTTGCCTTTGTCTTGTTTTTTTTCTCTTTTGCCATATCTGTCTCCCTTGTTAACTCTCGTCTATTATATCAATTTCCCGCCCTGTTAGATACACATTCTGGATAAAAATCAAAAACATATTGCAATAAATAATACTGTATGGTATTGTAGACATATCAGAAGTATATAAATTCATGGAGAATAATAAATGAATAGTAATATAGATAACGAGACAATGTATATTACACCGGAACATATCATGACAGAATGGGGTGTGTCTAGAGCTACTGCCTATAATATCATTAAAGATATGAACAAGCGAATTTCAGCGGAACACCCAAATGCGCTAATCGTACCAGGTAAAGTTAATCGACTCTGGTATGATGAGGCTTGCTTGAAGACAACCAAAATTTAACCTACTCACCGGGGACAAATCACTAGGATCTGTCCCAAATTTGTACTGTCCTTGCTTATTTTGGGGACAATACAGTTTATTTCGGGACAGTAATAATCAAATAAACCTTAAGATTTGTTTATAACCGCACCTTGACAACTGAATACGGCTATCCCTTTATTACTGATTTCTTCTTCTTAATCTAACATCAAAGAAAAGGAGGTCAGCAATATGGATTCATACGAATTTTCGAGTGAAAACATCTCTTCTGTTCCTCCTTTTCTAGTAGATGAGCAATCTTTACTTTTTGCACTCAACAGTGATACATTAAGTACGGAAAGCTTAGCAGCCCTGGAAAGGGTAATAATGAAGAAAAGAGAGGAAGAAGAAAGAAAAAGGATTTTAGAAAAACATGATGCTGCCATCAGTCAGCGTAAAGATGGTCGCTGGATAACCCGGATTGGTCCCGAGGCAAAAGTAAGAGATCGATCTCAAATAACAGCAGATTCAAGAGAAGAATTGGAAGAAAGAATCATCGGGTATTATAGGGACGAAAAAAAATCTGAGCCTAAAAAGCTTACCTTCAAGGAAGTATTCGAGGAGGCCGAAGAATATTATCTTAGTATCATTAAAGATGAAGGCAAATTGCATTCCGCCGAACAAACAAAAAAAGACCATTATAAGTGTTTTCGACGTTTTATCGAGGGAACCGCTTTCGAATCAACTTTCATCGATGAAATTGGCAAAAAAGAATTATTGGCTCTAATCGAACATGTTCTTAGCATAAAAACACCCAAGAAAGCCTTTAATAATCTTAGAGGGGTTTTGAATAAGATATTTGATTATGCCATGATTAAAGATTATATTATTCAAACTCCCATGTCACTCATCCCTTGGAAAAGGTTTGCTGCGCAGTGTATTGAGGCAAGTGCAAACATTAGCGACCGTGCCTACTCAATCGAGGAAATTGGAATGATGCTTTCTAAGACACAGGAATTCCAAAAAGAGAAGCCTCACGATGCCGGTTACTGGGCTTACGAATTTGTTATTCTTAATGGTTTACGACGTGGTGAAGCTCCCCCACTTGAATGGGAAGACGTAGATTATGAGAAAGATTTTGTGTATTTGTGGAAGGAGTTAATCGACCCGTATCCGTACTTTATTAAAGGCGATGTAAAGAACAGAAAGAAGCGTGGTTTTCCGCTTACGCCCGAATCCAGGGAATTTCTAGAACGCTTGAATATGCATAATCAAAAGTATCACCCCGGAAGCACTTTTTTGTTTCCGAATGAAAAATATCCGTTAGGATGCATAGCCCTTGGTCGTATCTATAAGGTTCATGTTCAAATCTGCAAGATACTCGATATCCCAATTAGCAAAGAGTTTCCCAAAGGTACTCACGCCTTCCGGCGAACCCATGAAACGGAATTTATAGGAGAAACCGGATCGTCTCAGCTAAGCCAGGAAATATATGGCCACAACGAAAAAACCGTTGAAGAACATTACCGTTTATCGCAGGCCGCAAAGGTTACTGCTCCTACCGTTTCGAAGATTCAAAACAAAATAATTGATGTTTGCACACGCGTGCACACACATAATGAAGAAAAAGAAAAGCCGGAAACCTAGTAAATATAAGGTTTCCGACTAATCATAACCACGTGCGCTAGAGGATTCGAAACAATCACTAGTTGCGAAACCCCGTAAAATAAAGGATTCATACTCTTCATTTTCTAAAATACACAGTAAATACACACTCTATTTTCTTCTCAAAAATCACATTTTTCAATTTAATTCTAAATAATCTCCACTCATCTGTCAAGTATTTTTACTTTACACTTCTATCAGCATTCTCATAACAGTCTCATATAGATTTTTGATTACTATTCACGAAACAGGTTCATAGTAACACATCAACTATTTAAAGAATTATTAGGAGGAATACCAATGAAAGGTTATAAGTTTATTAAAGATTCTTTAAAAAATATGACAAGGTACGACCGGTTCGTGCTTTATAAGGACAAAATTCCTTATTCAGCATATGGGGGATTACGTGCTGACGTCACCAATCCTTCGGTATGGTGTAGCTTTGAAAAGGCTTTAAAAGAACTCATGGAAAACCCAGAGAAATACGACGGAATCGGATACGTCTTAGAGGACGGAACCGTATGCATTGATATAGACCATTGTATTGACGAAAATGGCAATATAAATGATGTTGCAAAAGATATACTAAGTCACATCGTAAATCCTACCTATACTGAGATATCACAATCCGGCACCGGCTTACATATAATATGTGAAGGTGTTAAGAATACCGACAAATGTCGTTGTGCAGCTTTGGAGATATATTCCGAAAAGCGATATATTGCTTTAACCGGAAATCCTTATGGGGACGAACTGCATGACATTTCGGAAAATCAGGAACTTATCGACTATACCATGAAGACATACCTTTTCCCCCAAAATGAGGTAGTCAATCAAACCATCAACCCACTTCCCTCACCGAAAGCCGACAACAAGAAAGAACTATCCGATGAATTCATTCTTGAGCGGGCACAAAGTAGCGAAAATGCGATAAAGTTCGTTGCACTTTGGGACGGAGATGATCTGGATTACCCTTCTTCTTCCGAAGCAGATTTAGCATTAATGAATATGCTTGCCTTTTGGACGGGAAGAAATGCCGAACAAATGGAACGCTTATTTAATCAGTCATTAAGAGTCCGTGACAAAACAAAACGAGAAGATTACATGAAACGGACCATCAATCAAGCTATCCTGAATTGCAAAGAAGTCTATAATCCCGACTACTTTTTCGGTACCCCGGATTCCAAAGACACGCTTGCTACTGATGTAAATCCATTAACCATCTCCGGGCGGCTGAAAGCACTGTTTCCACCAGATGACATTGAGAATCAGCTTCAAGTTTTGTTCCCATTGGACGGAATCAAGTTCATCGTTATGGACGAGTTAACCTTATCCAAGGTCTATAGTACATTGACGGAAGATAAGTTCCTTTACGTTTTAGACGCTTCGAAATGGGTATATTACGACGGGATTAAATACTCCTGGGATTCTAAATCATCCACGATGGTTAAGTGTGGAATTCAGCATATATCTGAAGTATTCACGACATATTTGGACAAACACCGACGTCCTTTAACAAAAGACAGTAGCTCAACGGATAAAGACTTTAACGATGCTTTATTTAAGTTAAAAACAAAAATATCTTCCATAAGCTATCGTCTTAACTTGGTAAAGGATTTGCAGGGAGCGCATGTTGTCCGGAATTCTGATTTTGATACTAATCGGAACCTTTTTAACTGTAAAAACGGGACATTCAATATCGCCACAAGTAAATTGCAACCCCATAACCCCAAAGACCTTATTACCAAAGTCAGCGGTGTTAATTACGACCCTTCAGCCCAATGTCCCTTATTTGAAGCAACCCTCTCGGAGATTTTAAGTGGAGATGAGGAATTAAATAAATACCTATGTATGGTATTAGGATCTGCTTTACTTGGCATAAACAAATGTGAAAAATTTTACTTCTTGTATGGGAAATTATCCCGAAACGGAAAAAGCACCATAACTCAAATCATCCAAGAGACATTTGGCGATTATGGCGGAAGTTGTGACCCAGAGACATTCGCAAGTTGTAAAAGGGACTCCAGAGGACCATCCCCGGATATTGCTCGCTTACACGGAAAACGATTCATTCAAGTTCCGGAACCGAATAAGAGTATGATTCTTGACTGTGCGTTACTCAAGAGGGTTACGGGAAACGATACAATGGTTGGCCGGCGTTTAAACGAAGATAACTTCGAATTCACCCCCATGTTTGTCGTCTTCTTCAATACGAATTATCTGCCCAAGGTTGTGGATAATACGTTATTCATGTCCGATAGGGTTCGTGTTATCCCTTTCAAACGACATTTTGATGAAAAGGATAGAAATCTCGAACTAAAGGATTTACTGAAAGCCGAAGTAGACGGCGTCTTTAATTGGCTTTTAAAGGGAATGAACATGTTTTTGGCGGACCCACTATATTATCCGAATGTAATCAAGGAGGCTACCATAGCTTATCAAGCTACTTCAGATAAGCTCCAACAATTCATTGATGATACGTACGTGGCGAATGATGACGGTCGAATAGCTGGTAAATACCTTTACGAAGAATACCAGCATTGGTGCATCAATAGTGGATATAAGGCCGAAAGCAAAGAGAATGTTTTCGAAGAGCTCAAGAAAAAAGGCTATATGAATGCTACTGCTACCCTAAACCACAAAACTGTCAAGAATGTCCTTATGGGTTTTACAAAAATTACTACAAATCCAGAAGACGAACAGGAGATGTCTCGGTAATCCGCCTTCCCCTCTTTTTTTGCTCACACTAAAAACGGGCAACTGGTGCGAAATTCTGCTGTGCAAATTTGCATGCAGCGTGGGTCCGAAATCATTTCAAAAAAACTTGTGCAAATGTGCATTCTATGTGGGTCCTTAAATATTTTAAAAAATATATATTTTTATATAAATAGGACCCACAAACTTTGCACATTTGCACAAACCTCTCAAGCTATACCCGGACCCCTCAACCACTTTCGCATTTGCACACCCTCCAACTTCTCTCTGATAGCAGTGTGAAAAAAAATAGCGACCACAAGAGAATGAACCATAGATTACACGAAGAGAGTGAGAACGTAAATGAAAACGAATTCAATAAAATCAATTAAAATGCTTTCTTTGGATACCGCTACGAGGCATACCGGATATGCCTTATTTAAAAACGGACGGTATGAAAAATCCGGATACTTATCTGTAAAGCGTGAAGAATCTGATCCGGTGGACAAGATGCTAACCAAGATATCCAGTCTGCTTAAGAAATATAAGCCAAATATAATTGTCGTGGAAGACACTATGGTTCCACGAAACGCCAAAGTGCAGAGGGATTTAACGGAAATCCTTGGTGCCATACGGTTTTGGTGCGTCGAAAATAACAGTTTTTACTATGCCATCAAACCAACAGAATGGCGAAAATTGGTAAAGAGTCCCGACGAATCCATTCCAACCGAGCGAAAAGGGCTTAAAAACTGGGCAAAGCAGAAAAGCCAAAAATATACCCACAAATATATCATTTATGACGACGAAAGTGATGCTATCTTAATCGGACAAGCTTATATCAATTTATTTGAAAATAGTATCTTTGAAACGATATGAATATGTAGAAGGTTATTTCTTAGAATATGAAAAAAATAGATGAACGGAGGAAACAAAAATGAAAACAGTTACAAAATCATTATCATTAAAAACTCTTCTCTCTCGTTTAGGCGAAGGCGCAGCTATCAAGATATCCGTATACGACGAGAAGTACCGGAACATCCGTCTTTCCGTAGAAGTAAACGGAGAAAGCCGTCCGGATCTGACGATTGATCCAAACAGGAAACTGGTTGACGGATATCTTTTCCTGAATGTCGCCGATTATCCGTGGCTACCAGACTTCTTAACAAACACACGGCTTGGATTTTACGACAACGCCACTTACCCGAAAGATGGTGTGGATTATCCTCTGTTTTGGGTTTCACTTTTTACCTTTCGGGAACTGGATTCGGAAGGATATCAGGCCTATCAGGAATTACTGAATGCGAAACCTCAAAAGAATCGATGGACCAATCGGGACAAAACGGACGACAAAGGAAAATACAAAACAAGGACCTGCGACCGGAAAGCCTTTGACAACTATCATATGAAGACAGAGGCGCTGGTAGCATATCTTCCGCTTGGCACAAGAGAGCGCATCAGCACAATCGGGGAAGTCCCGACGGTGTTCTTTAAGAAAGCAGTTGCAGACTATTTGGATTATTTGGAAGGGGGGTGAGCACATTGGCTAAGAACGGAATCGGTGAAAAAAGAGGCATGAATTTAACTGCCAAAAACGTTAGAAATAATACCCAGCGGTATAAAGCGAAACATGACAAGATTCATGTCCAAATGCCGCTCGGTACAAGGGACCGGATAAAGCTAACCGGGAAGAAACCAAAAGAGTTCTATCTGGAAGCTGTTGAATTCGCATTAGCAAAAGAAAACCAGTAGAACAAGAAAATGGGACGGTATACCAAGTCGCCCGCAAGGGCTATCAGGTACCGTCCCGGTTCTTTTATCTTCTATACATAGCCGTCAATTGATATTTCCCATAAACTTCATTTATGGTCTCAATATATACCTTAAATGACGGATGATCATGGTCGTTCTGGGATAAATACATATTCTTCTTATGCAAATATACCTCCCGAACCTCATTCCAGTACTTTGCTTCAGCTTTTAAAAAATCTTCTTTCTTTTCAATATCTGCTCCGTTCGGTCCTTGATTCCAAACCCATTGGTCAAACATCACATTACCTGTTTTCTGATGTATCAGCCGGTTCCAGTTTCCGTATCGGTCCTCTTTTACTATACAGATGTCGATTTTAAACGGTGTATTGTTGCCTTTCTTAAAGCGGAAATAATCCGTACTGATAGCCGAAGTAGAATCATGACTGTGGATATTAAAATGCCCGTTCTCCTGCAGAACATTATCAAATACCCTCATAATAGTATCTTTTAGCCTTTTTCCGTCAGTATAATCATCCGCTATCAAAATCCACAGGTTGAAATCAAAATCAATTTCACCTTTTTCATTCTGGGTTACAAGTCCTCGCTTCTTGCTACCAACAGTGGACATCTCTGTTTGGATGCCTTCTTTCTTTAATTCCTGAACCAGTTGATTCACCAAATCTGCGCATAGACTATAGGATTCTTTCAGAAACTCTTTGTCCGTAACATATTTGTACATCTTCCTTCTCCTTCTTTATCCCAAGCCGCCCAGATAGCATCATTGCTAAATCATTATAAAATACCAATTTAAAGCATAAAAGTCAATATACAGAAAAAAGGAACGGTGCTATGAGTCCCCGTAGGGGGTATAACTTGCATAAGCACCGTCCCGATTCTATTTGTCATTTATCAATTTAGCATATATGAGAACCTATGACACATATTCATAATCTTTGCTTTTAATTAAATCTATCACTTTATCAACAAATTGAACGGAAATAAGAGTATTAATCTCTTTTCCTTCCGTATATAATTCTCCGATATCCACGATTTCCAAATCCGGATATTCTTTTAATTTTTTTTCGTCTAGTATCCGATGAAACGAAAATCCGCCCACTTCATAATACAAAAAATACTCATAGACCGTGTACCGAACATCAAATTTATTTTGATCCTTCAGAGGACCGGATTTTATTTTCTTTGCTTTCATAATTGTTCTGTCATAATTCTTATCCATCCACTTTTTTCCGTGTGTCTCATAATAAAAATCTTTCGTTCTGTGAATGCAAATTGGCTTAACAATACTTAACAGGATATTCTTCTTTTCGTACAACTCTCTCTTTGAAGCCTTTGCTGAATCGATATAAGTCCACTTTTTTCGTCCATAATAACTGTAGTACTCATCTACTTTGTCCCGGTAATTCTTCGCTCTCTTATTCACGGAATAAGCGCAGGCTCCTAACATCTCAGCAGTTAAAATTTTCTTTTTCAGTAAATCATTAAATTCTTTTGGTGTCTTCATTTTTTCTCTTCCTTTCCGCCAGATGCCTGACCTCCCGGCATCGACTGGTGAATCATAGTTGATGAGGTCAATTCGATTATTGGTTACATATTAATTATCCCACTTCCCTTGAATTCTGTTTTGTAAATTTCATTGTTTTATGGCGTTTTTAGCCGTCCCGAAAAAAACTTTGTAAAAAACAGCCAATGAAACAGCATGATATCTTGCTATATTCCTCGTTTTATTGTGCAAAATGACGGACTGGTTATAAGATCCTTTCATCAAAATAACACCCGCATAAAACGGATGCCTATAAAATGTACGCTCTCACTTACATATATGCCCACGGTGATGATACGATTACCGCAGAAGCGATTTTGAATGCCATAGAAGCATAGAACGATTGTTCAGTAAGCCATGAAAAAAGGAACGGTGCTATGAGTCCCCGTAGGGGGTATAACTTGCAAAAGCACCGTCCCGATTTTTAGTTATCAATTTGCGGTTTTTCGTTCTGTTTGGGAACAGCGTAAGTTGGGAGATGTTGGAAAAGCAAAGTCGGGTGTAGGCTTTCCCGATGCTGAACAAGGCGGTTCAGAAGGCACTCCATTTTTCAAAGTATCTGACATGAATACTGATGGTAATGAAAATGAATTAGTGATTGCAAACAACTATGTTACCGATGAACAGATAAACAGAAAAAGATGGAATGTTATTACTGATGTCCCCGCAATATTCTTTGCGAAGGTTGGTGCCGCAGTTATGCTTAATCGCAAGCGTTTAGTACGTTTTCCATTTCTTTTGGACAACAACACCATGGCGTATATCTTTGATAAGGAAGTTTGGGATTGTGACTTCGGAAAAACTCTCTTTGAGACAATAGATTTATCAAAGCTAACCCAAACAGGAGCATTACCATCGTACAATTCGTCAGATGTTGAAGAGGTAGAAATAGCTATTCCATCAAAGACCGAGCAAGAGCGTATTGGTAGGTATTTCCAACAGCTTGACAACCTTATCACCCTTCATCAGCGTAAGTACTGTGTTGCAAAAATGGCGGTTATAAAGCCCGAAAAACTACACATTCTCGTATATTCTACAAACGAGTGGGAACAGCGTAAGTTCTCGGAACTTGTTGTTATAGAGCGTGGAGGTTCGCCAAGACCGATAGATCAGTTTATTACAAAAGACGAAAATGGGCTAAATTGGGTTAAGATTGGCGATGCTCCTGAACAGGGTAATTATATAACTCAGACAGCGGAAAAAATAAAACCTGAAGGACTTGCAAAAACAAGAGAAGTACATCCAGGTGATTTGATTTTATCAAACTCTATGAGCTTTGGGAAACCTTATATAATGGCGATAGATGGCTGTATTCATGACGGTTGGCTTGCAATAAGAGATACCCAAAAGAATTTTGATTTAAAGTTTTTATGTATCCTTCTTGGTACAGACAATATGCTTTCACAATATAAAGCTATGGCAGCAGGAAGTACCGTTAATAATCTCAACAAAGAGCTCGTAGGTGGCACCACAGTTACATATCCATCAATGTACGAGCAGGTTAAATTGGGGGAGTATTTTGCCAACCTTGACAACCTTATCACCCTTCATCAGCGTAAGTTAGATTCTATCAAAAATTTGAAAAAATGTATGCTTCAGAAGATGTTTCCGAGAGAAGGAGAACAATTTCCGGAGATTAGATTCCCTGGTTTTACTGATGCTTGGGAACAGCGTAAGTTTGGAGAGCTTGTCTCAATTGAGCGTGGTGGTTCGCCGAGGCCAATAGATCAATTCATTACAAAGGATGAAAATGGACTAAACTGGGTTAAGATTGGCGATG
>JAEEGL014937447.1_pt1 | contig 19636 bp, 21 predicted proteins | sample 9134231 | NCBI WGS metagenome assembly JAEEGL01 (sample SAMN16246548, study PRJNA631951) | gut metagenome | biome: gut microbiome; feature: rumen; material: fiber-attached | host: Bos | place: Iran: Karaj | collected 2018-10 | reverse complement strand
CAGCAAAACTGTCTGTTTGCAGTTCTATAGAACGTCTGAAAGAATGACTAAGGGGGAGATTGTAATCCTTTCAGCAACGTTCTCTTGAAGTGTAAAAAATGGGACATTAAGGCAATTAACATTTTTTTATAATTTTTTTGAGATAATTTGCGCGTATTTTCGAAAGATAGTAGTATTTTTGTTCCGAAATATTTCAAATTATAGACTAATGTAATATTTATTGTTGCTATAGACTATTTGACACTTTAAATCTGTTAAAGATTTGTCAACACATTAACTACATAATAACAGTTTTGATTATAATATCATATATAAAAATATCTGTTTAACTGTAAAATTAAAGGAAATGAGAAGAATTGTACTTTTTTTGAGCCTGATTATGGCTCAAATGTATGTGATGGGCGCTACCATCAACTTCACGGTTGATGGTGTGTCCTATCGGTTCCTGGACATGGATCAGGAAGAGTATCCGAATGGGGTACGTATTGTAGGGGTGTCTGCTGAAGCAGCTGATGCTGAAGGCACTGTCACCATCCCTGCTACAGTCACCTATCAAGATGTTGAATACAGCCCCTTCTATCTGTATCAATTTGGGCAAAATAGCACGATGAAGAAGCTCATCCTCAATTGCCCTATCAAAATGTACCACAGTTCGTGTTTCATGGGCTGCACAGCTTTGGAGTGGATGGAAATCCATAATCCCTATTCTGGATTCTACTGCCAAGATGGCGTGATGTATCGTATTAGAGACAAGTTCCTCTTCTACTGTCCTCAACAGTGTGACCCCGATGACATCCTGATTCCCGATTACACTGCTATCTTCCAGGCTGCTTTCTACAACAACCAGAAAACCGAAAAAATCGTTATTCCCGCCACTTGTAGGGAAATCCAGGCGCAAGCTTTTCAGCAATCTACAATTCGGGAAATACAAATTATCGGTACAGAGGAGTGTGATACCATCAAGAGTCAGACTTTCAACGACTGCCACCATCTGGTGAAAGTGGATCTGGGCGAGAATATCAGGTATATCGACGATTGGGCATTTGCAAAGTGTGGAATGCAACCCATGAGTACTCCTTATCACGTCAATCCTTCCACGCCCCTTGACCTGAGCAGGATTATTAAGATAAAACACTGTGCGTTCGCAGGAACTAAGAATTTTTTATTCTACAAGTTTGGTCCTGACCTTGAAGAAATCGGTCACCATATCTTCTGCAACAACGACATAGCACTTACCAATATGTCGATGTGCACCAAGCTGAGAATCATTCCCGAGTTTGCTTTCTATGGCTGCTCTAAGCTCCGGTTTACCAACTACCTGCCCGAGGGTCTTGTGGAAATACAATACGAAGCTTTCGGAGAGTCTAGAGATGCCTTCTCGTCTTATTGCTTCGCTCAAGACGGAAAGATAACACTACCCTCAACGGTGGAGACCATAGGCTATTATGTTTTCCAGAACTCCAATTCCCAATACATTGAGCTGGACAAATCTTGCTGGAATTTATCAGGCCTAACTTTCGGTGTGTGGCCCAAACTGAAAGGTATCACGCTGAACAGCGAGAACACGCTTCTGAAGCTTGAGCAACTGGGCAAGAGCGAGGATCCCGTGCTCTTCTCTGCCGACAAGAAAAGGCTGATTTGGTATCCGCTCTACACCATCGTCAACCTTAGCGACCCCGTGAACGCTGACGCCACCTATTATAACCTTGATTATCCTCCCCATAAGAGGGTGAAGGGATACAGAATCCCCGAGGGAGTGGAGGACCTTACCCCTGGAGCCTTCTCCAATTTCTATGGAGATAAAGGCCAGAGATTCTTCCACGTCACCATTCCCAACAGTGTGAAAAGAATCGGAGCATGTTGTTTCCATAAATCCGGCATCAAGGACCTGACGATTCCTGCCACTGTCACAGAGATATACGGGGCCGGGACTATAAATGATAACTACTCAAAGAGTTGGGCAAGCAGAGTCGATTTCGAATTAAATGGGGGTATGTATATACATACTGACGGTATTATCCCCCGTCTGTTTGATGAAGTCACCAACGTGTTCCTGCCGGCTCGCTCACCATTACCTGCATACAAAGAATTTGACAATTGGGGTGATACAAAGTATTTTGTGAAAAGAACCAGACTAAGCACCTATAAGAACGCCAACTGGACTCATACACAGAACAGCTATGACCAAAATCCCATTCCTTCACCAATCCGCTCTAAATTCTCCAGTCAGATAACCAAGACGATTGCCAGCTCGGGTATCTCAACACTGTGCAGAGACTTTGATGTGGATTTGTCCCAGAGCGCTACTACTGGCATAACGGCCTACATAGCCAAGAGCACTACTGTCGACGCGATTAATCCTGATGACATGCCGCTGCCGTCACTCTACGAGGCCGACAGAGACTACAACCTGATTGTGATGACACCGGTAACGACCGACAGAAGCGACAAATATCCTGACGGCAAATACATTCCGTCACGTTATGAACTGAAAGGCGATTGGGACTATATCGGTGTTGTAGTAACGGGAACTCCAGGTCAGACCTTCACCTATTATATGGGAGAGGATGACTGCACTACGAGCAATCAGGTTATGCCGACCAACGCTGATATCAACATGCTGGGCGACGCACCTGTGGAGACATGGATGGAGACAGCTGACATTGCCGATGACGGCTTCCTCTACTGCGGTCTGAACGGCGGTTACTTCAAGTACTATTGGAGAAGAGGTGTGCTCGACTGGAACCATGCTTATCTGAAACTGCCGAAGTATACCTTCCCCGGACATCCCGCAGAGAGCGACCAGTTTGCTATGCTCTTTATGGGAGGCGATGATGAAACTGCCATCAAGGGCGTTACTGACACCACAGTGTATGGCGGTGAGGAGAATGTTTATTATACTCTTAGCGGTGTGCGTGTCCAGAACCCGACGAAGGGCCTGTACATCTTGAACGGTAAGAAAGTTGTTATCAAATAATTGATTGGAGAAAAGAATATGAAATACTATATCAAACCAGCCATTAAAGGATTGTGTGTTAGCAAGGAATTTTGTGTTAACATTCCTATTTCAGACACAACAACACCTGAAGAGTCAGAGTCTAATACCGGATTCTTCGAAGAGGAAAGTAGTAATTCCGTGAGAAAAGTCGGTCCGTGGGGTGAAGAGTAAAAATCCTTTCTGACGACACTTCTTGCCCGCCATGGGCAATCCCAAAAAGAGGCAGCCGATCAAACGAGCGGCTGCCTCTTTTTGGAATCCATTTTTTTCTTTACATTTGTATCCAGCTGACCTTAATAGTCATTTCTATGTATAACATGTTTTCAAAGCAGGCACTTACAGACCTGCACCGCTACAGAGACGTATAATTCAGTCCGCCGGTTGTCGGATAGTTTTACTTGTGGGGATGTAAGACGCACTGCCCTCCCCAACCCAACTATTACTATTCGTTTAACCAACAAATCTTGAATATATGTCTGAAAAAAATCTGCCCACCATAGAAGAAGTCTTCTCATGGATGCGAAAACTGTATGTCGAGAGCTATGCCGGACTGACACAACTGGAGAAGGACGAACAGCACATGTACGGCACAATGGTCACCACTATTGTAGGACCGATGATTACCAACCAGAACGACATACTCTTGAAAGCCATGCAACTGGAACCCGGTGAGGAATGGCTCATCGCGCCTGAGTTCGTCGACGAGAAGAAGTATATCCTCAAACCTACGGTGAAGATTGGCGTGAAGCCCGGCTCCTACACCTTCCGTACTGAGCTCTTCGCACCGCTGCTGGCCGTTACTCCTTTCGACACGTTGGAAGAAGCCGTACGGCTGGTCAACAGTCTCGATTATGGCCTTACCTCGGGCTTGCAGTCGCTCGATGAGCAGGAGCAGGCCTATTGGAAGAACCATATTATGGCTGGCAACCTCTATATCAACAGGGGTATCACGGGTGCCATCGTCAACCGTCAGCCGTTCGGCGGTATGAAACTTTCTGCCTTCGGTCCCGGTCTGAAAGCGGGCGGCCCCAACTACTGCATGCAGTTCATGACGGTGACCGATAAGCCCGGCAGCACCACCGACTACAAGAAGTCGTATGCTGAATGGTATGAGCGGGAGTTCTGTCATGCCCGCAATATCCAGCCTCATTCCAACGAGTATCATCGCTACGGCTCACAGATCGAGGTGCCTGAAGTGGAATAATGCATCCTACATCTTTACAGAGGGAGGGCATGTCGGTTGACACGCCCTCCTTCTTTATGAATAAGCCGGTTGTCTGTCGATGAGGATGTCGGATTTTGGAATCAAGAAAAAGGGAGGCACGTTTCTGAGAATGCGCCTCCCTCATCATGGCGTGAGTGCTGTCTCACGAGTTTATTTCGGCAGGTTGAAGGCAACGCTCATCTCCTTCATCTGCTCATCGCTCATGCCTTCGGGCTCAAAGCCCATGCTCTTGGAGGCAATGTAGATCTTGGCACTTTTTGAGAGCACGTCTATCTGGTCGAAAGCGTCCATCACGTCCAGACCCTGGGCAAACACTCCGTGCTTCTCCCACATCACCACGTCATACTCGTCGAGCTCCTTCAGGGTGGCGTCGGCCAACTCCACACTGCCGGGCAGGGTGTAGGGGATAATGCCCAATCCAAGCGGACAGAATGCTTTTGTCTCGGGTATCATGCTCCACAGAATGTGGGTCAGCACGTCCTTCTCCAAGAAAGCGCGGTTGTGGCTCATGGCCACCAACTCGATGGGGTGGGTGTGCACTGTGGCATTGTAACTTGAGCCCTTCTCAATCAGATGGTTGTGGACGGTAAGGTGTGAGGGGAGCTCGCTTGTGGGCTGTACCAGATTGTCGGCGATGATCACATAGCTGGCGCAGTCGTCAAGAATGCGTATCACGCTGCCGTTGTCCATCGGCCAGCGGGCAAGGTCGCGCATACGCTTGCCGGTGCCCTTGCAGTAGAAGTAGCAACCCTTCAGAAACGGTAGTGTGGTGCCTATCTGCTTCACTTCGCTGATGGCAGGCATAGCCTTTATCTCGTCGTCTACGAATTTGGTGATGTTCACGGTGATGTTGCCGCCATTGCGCTCGGCCCATCCGTTCTGCCACAGATAACCAGCCACTTCGGCTATCTTCTCCACCTCACGGCGCAATGCGTCGCGGCCTTCCAAAATACTTTTCATGGTGTTTGTTTGTTTTCTGATTTGTTTTTGTTATTGTTGCAAAAATAGTTGTTTTCATAAAAAACGGGGCAAAAATTTTGATATTCTTACCCCGATAATTGTCATTCGCCTTGTTTTTGGGAAGTCTGTCTGAACTGGCTCGGTTTCATGCCCGTCTTGTTGCGGAATTTCGACGAGAAATAGTCAGGGGAGTCGAAATTCAGCTGATAGGCTATTTCCTTGATGCTCAGACCTGTGGTCGACAGCATCTCCTTGGCACGCTGCAGACGCAGGTCTTGCTGATACAGGGCAGGAGAGATGCCGGTATACTCTTTGAATAGTTTCCTGAAATTGGAATAACTCACACCAAGCTCACTCGCCACTTGCTGGATGGTGAGATCGCTTTCCAGCGACTCGCGTATGCGCAGGCGGGCCTTGTTGATGAGGTTCACATGAAACTGGTTGCGGTTCAGAATGATGTTGCGCTCCTGAGAGTACATCATGCCTATCATGTGGTTTACTATGCCGGCAAGCAACTGCTGTGAGTAGGCGGCCTCTTCCATGGCGGCATGAAGGGCTTCCTCATAAAGATGCAGGATGCTCATTGAGAAACCGATGTGGTGAATGGGATGCTCACAGGAGAGAAAACCGCCATGCACGCGGTCGTCCATATTCCTGCCTTTGAAACCTATCCAGTAGCTCTTCCATTTCTGGTTGGGCAATGGACCGTACGAATGCCATTCGCCGGGGAAAAGGATGAACAGGTCGCCTGGTTTCAACTTTGTTTCTTTCACATGTGTGGAGCGGAAGAATCCCTCGCCTTCCACCAGATACAGCATCTGGTATTCCTGCAATGTCCTTCCTGTCTCCATCTGGAAATAATAGCCGTCAGCATGGCCACGGGTGGGGTAGGGTTCTCCTTCCTTCACCTCATCATAACCCACCGTACTGATGGTGAGCCCCCATAGTGCGTCGCGCTCATTGGCCACAAGGTATTTGCTCTTCTGCATAACTGTATTGCTCAGTGTTAGTTTTGTTTATCAGCGTAGATAGATTTTGATAGTGCAAATATAATGAATTTTTGCTAAAACTACTATCTTTTTTGATATGTTTTTAATAATATAGGCGCAAAAATGAATGAATTATCCATTTTTGCACCTATATACTTTATTTTATATAGAGGGATTATTGGCGCACAGTGATGTGCAGACAGGTTTGTTTGGTCTCGTAGAGCACGTAGCACCGCTCTTTCTCTCTAAGCCGGTTCACTACCTCGCCGAGAATATATTTCAGTTGTTTCGACGTGGCTTTTTTGCCGTCCACATATTCGTATCTACGGTAGGTAAGGTCGAAGGTGGTGGCGTGGCAATGGGCGGAGTTCGGCACGGCGTTGCTGTTCACCTTCATAAGGCGGCGAACGTCATCCTTGGTGCGCAGTACCGATGTCACGATTATCTTGTATTCGCCCAACTTGTGTTTACGGAGTGATTTTTGGAAGTCTTTGCCGATGTCTTTGAGCAGTTTGGCTGCTTCTGGGGTGAGATAGGGCACAGAATGGGTCAGTGGGTCCACACTATAGTAGCGGCAGTCTTCAATCAGTTTCAGGTGTTTCTTCACCTTGTCGAGTTGTGAGCGGTCGTCAAGGGGTTCTATGCCGTATTTCTTTGCCGATGCCAGTTGGTGTGGATTCTTGTCATTGAATTGGAAGGGGAAAGTTTCCGGCACACCCTCTTTATGTGTGGCGCATGCGCTGAGCAGCACTACGAGCAGCACGATGATATATCGTTGTTTCTCCATTCTATACCTATTTGTAATATCTATTCTTTACCGACATGCAATATCGTTGTATATCTATTCTTTACTGACAAGCAATTACTGTAGATACCTGTACAGTTCTTCAAAATTACTGTTTTTCCTTGAAAACAGTGCCCCATTTTTCGTTTTTTTGCTCCCACGCTTAGAATTATTGAACACAGAGGCACAGAGAATATTTGAACACAGAGCCACAGAGAATATTTGAACACAGAGGCACAGAGCCACAGAGAATTTAATGATAATTCGCGAATAATTTAATGCCTTCGCGTCAAACAAAATAACTCTGTGTCTCTGTGCCTCTGTGTTCAACTAAAAAAACGCCCCTATCCTGCGTGTTGCAAGATAGGGGCATTCCTATTGTTTTCGGATGTGGTCATTCCGCCACACCGGCTTCATTTCAAATTAATCCCAAAGGTGGTTAGTCCATCCGATGACACGGTTGCCGCCATCTGAATCATCAGGATCCGGTTCGATGATCATACCCTCACCACCGCCGCTGAAGATGATCAAGTCATCCTGCATGATTTTGCCTGCACGGGGTGAAAGATTCTTGGTCTCTGGAGTGATATATGTTCTTTTGGTCTTCATATTATGTTCTCCCTTCGTTTATTTGATTACTACTTTTTGTCCGTTGGTCACATATACGCCCTTCTGTGCGGGTTTGCCGCTAAGCTGACGTCCGTCGATGGTGAACCAGGTCTCTCCATTGGTAACAGTGTTCAGCACGTTGGTGATACCGTCTGTGCCGTCGTTGAAGTTCACTGCGTAGGAACTTGTGTTTGCTGTGAACTCGAAGTAAGCGCGGAAGGCATTCAGTGTGCGGTCCTTGCTTGTGCGGACCAGTTTGTTGCTGGCAGACAGGTAGTAGACGTTGGCGTCGTCAGCGGTGATGTCCATGGGGTTGAAGTAACCGATGAACTTCACGTTGCCGTCGGCGAGTGTGATGGTCTGACCTTCAGTGCTGCTGATGGTCACGTCTTCGAAGACAGGATTCACGATGTCCTCGCCACTTTCCCATTTGATGATGTAAGGCACACCGGTCTCCAGGGCAGTAACAGCATCACCGAATGTGAGGTCCACATGCTTGCCTGTCATTGTGGCGTCGCTGATGGGCTTGGCGATGGCACCTTCGAGCACGCTGCCCTCAAGGGTCACGTCGAAGGGCAGGCAGATGGTGTTCCAGTTGCCGTCCTTGTAGAGTTTGCGTCCGTTGAGCATCACGTCGCCGCTGTAACCCTGATTATCGGCAATCACGGTTGTGTTGTCAGCATTGTCTTCCAGCACAAGACAGTCGAGTGTGGTGAAGTACACTATCTCACCCCAATCCATTGGCTCAGCCTGCATCTGCATCTCATATTCAGTACCACTCTCCAGACCGGAGATAGTGTAAGGATTGTCGGTCACGCCGTTGACTACCACCCATTCATAATCAGGTTCACCGATGGTCACGTCATCAATGAACAGATAATATTTATCATAGCTGTCGTAATGGCGGAAGGCAATAGAGCCAACTCCTAAGTCATCGGGAAGTTCAATTGTGTAATTTGTCCATTCTGCTGGAGCAGTTGTTGATTCCATCAATTGTATCTCTGCTCTGTCATCAGATGGTACGAACCATACTTCAAAATTGTCTGGCCAGCTTTCCAAATAAGACCTTGCCCAGAAAGAGAGTGGTTTTCCACTCATATCCATTTCAGGTGTGAACAGCCAGTTGTCGGGATCTAAAGAGTTGTAATTGTAGTAGCTTGCAGAGTAGAAGAAGGTACTTCCACTATGAGCTAAAGTTTCGTCTTCTGCAAGGCTCCAATTATAATCGTCACCGTCATTGTCTAAGATTCCCCATCCATCTGCAACTAATTGATCAATGTCCTCAAAATCTGTAGAATAACCATCATGATTAACCTTGCGGTAGCGGAGATTAACGGAAGAAGCAGGTCCCTCTAAGTTCCATTCAGCATCTGCAGAATTGTTCGTGATGTTTGTAACGTCGTATGAGAATTCAATTCCCTTGATTTCCAAGTTAACCTGGTCGTTAGTACCGCCCAATGAAACGGTGAATTCATATTCCAATCCTTCAGCAAATTCGAAATCGTCAGCGCGGCCGCCTACATTACCATTTGAACTTGCAATCCAAACACGGTCTTCCGGTGTGGGGTTGGTGATACACCAGTCGTATGTGCCGGCAGGAATCAGGATGGTTACGCTTTGGTCTATCAAAATGTTGGAGGTATTCAAAGCGCCGTCAGCATTCTCTGGAATCTTGTATTCAAATTCTGCATAGACGGTGGCATCGACGTCACCTCCTGTGGTGAGAGCACCCGATTCAGGGATAATTGAGCCAAAGGCGTTGGCATCGGCATCGAGCAGCATCTGGTAGCCAGAGCCGTCTCCCCATACATCTTCGGCGGTCAGTGTCACAGCAGCATATCCGGCAGGAATTTCCACCTTGGCTACTTTCTTGCTTTTCTTGCTGTTCTGTCCAGGAAAAGCTTTCTGTACCAGCGTCATTGCGCCACGTTCATCATTAGTGTTGACCTGGGTCTTCACCTTTGACTGCGCCATTGATGGCAGTGACACAACAGCCATCAACAAAAGAGTAATAATTTTCATTTTCATAAGCTGTTATTAATTGATAAAAAAATAATTGGTCCAATTCTGATGCAAAGTTAATAATTGTCTCCGAAATAAGCAAACAAATAATAAAAAAAGTTGAAAAAAAATCCACCACTTATATAATGCTGCTTAAAACACTGATGTAATGTCTCCATTACGATTTTACTGCATAATTTTAAATGTATTAAAATTCATTTTTTTTTGAAAAACATGGTCACAGGGTAATATTTTATTAAACACAGAGTCACGGAGCCACAGTTTAATGATAATTCGCGACCAATTCATGATAATTCCTGTTCAAGATAATAATCCTCCGTGACCCTGTGTTTCTGGGTTTAAAAAGAGCCCCTCCTTGCATTTGTGTTCAAATTAATTCATTATCTTTGCAGGCGAGATGAAAAAAATAAAGATATCACGCCATTTTCTGGTTCTCCTCGTTGTGTCGCTGGGCCTGCTCTACCTTACCCGCTCCTTCTGGATGTCACTCGGCATCATGATGCTGCTGTTGCTCGTCGATGCCCTGCTGGCACAGTATGAGCGCAAACACCGTCACAAAAACGATGATGACACCTCAACCGGCGAATAACGAGGTGCTCCTCTTCTGCGGCCACTTCGAGTCGCACCTCCTGCTGCCCTTCTATAGCGGAGGCATACAGGCTGGGATGCCGCATGAGGCACAGAACTTTCCCGGTGAACTGATCGATTTCAACGAGCGGTTCATCCGTCACCCCGACGCCACTTTCTACGCCCGTGTAGATACCGACGCCATGGAGGCAGTGGGAGTGATGCGGGGCGACCTTGTGGTGGTTGACAAGGCGGAGACAGCCCAACACGGCGACTTGGTGGTGTTCTATGCCGAAGGTGCTTTCCGTATTGGAGCACTCGACCTGACCTTAAAAGAAAAGGGCAAGGTGAGGCTGAGGCAGGCCGACCCGAACGCAAGGGTGTTTGAGTTCCCCGCCGACACTTTTCAGGAGTGGGGAGTCGTGATATGCAGCATACGGCGAAGGACCTGAACGCGCCGAATGATTGGAACGAAAAGAATATGGATAAACTACGTAAACTATACATTCGCTGGTGCGGCAGTGAGCCTGCCGGCATGAAAAGACTCGAAGGGGCCGGGTCTAACAGGGCTTATTACCGCATCGAAAGTGCTGAAGGCGGCACCGTCATAGGTTGTGTGGGAACAAGCCATGAGGAAAACCGCGCCTTTGTGTATCTCTCACGACATTTCACGGCCCTTCAACTGCCTGTGCCTGAGATTCTGGCCGTAGACGACGATGAGATGCGTTATCTGCAGACCGACCTCGGACAGAATTCGCTCTTCGGTGCGCTGCGTAACGGTAGGGAAGCGGGGGGCGTCTATTCACCCGAAGAGGAACACTTGCTGCGCCTCACCATCCGTCGGCTTCCCGAACTGCAGTTTCGCGGTGCCGAGGGGCTCGACTGGAACCAGTGCTATCCGCAACCGGCATTCGATACCGACAATGTGTTCTTCGACCTTAATTATTTTAAATACTGTTTCCTCAAACCCTCCGGACTCGATTTCCATGAGATGAGGCTCGAACAGGATTTCCATAGCCTGGCCGACGACCTTGTTGGTGAGACTTACACCTCTTTTATGTATCGTGACTTTCAGGCGCGCAACGTGATGCTCATGGACAATGGCTCTCCGATGTTCATCGACTACCAGGGCGGACGACGGGGACCGTTCTATTACGACCTGGCATCCTTCCTCTGGCAGGCTTCGGCACGCTATAACCCGGGGTTGCGTGCCAAGCTGACAGATGAATACTACAATGCGCTGCAAGACTACACCGAAGTGCCCGCCATGCCCGATTTCGAACAGCGGCTCTCGCTCTTCGTCCTCTTCCGCACCCTGCAGGTGCTCGGCGCTTATGGCTACCGTGGCTTTTTTGAGAGGAAAAAACATTTCATCGACTCCATACCGCCCGCTATCGACAACCTGCGCACCCTGGTCTCAGCCTCTTTCCCTTATCCCTATCTCATGCAGGTGCTCCGACAGCTCACACAGCTTGAACGGTTCGCACCACACAAGGCTGAGCGGCCCTCGGTGTCACGCTACGACGCACAGGGACCGCTCGTGGTGCGTGTCTATAGCTTCTCTTACAAAAAGGGCATTCCTGCCGACCCGTCGGGCAACGGTGGGGGATATGTGTTCGACTGCCGAAGCACGCACAATCCGGGACGATATGAGCAGTACAAACATCTCACCGGACTCGACGGGCCGGTGATAACCTTCCTTGAGAATGACGGTGAGATTCTTACCTTCCTCGACAGTGTGTACAAACTGGCCGATGCACATGTGGCACGGTATATCCAACGGGGATTCACCTCGCTCATGTTCTGCTTCGGCTGTACAGGTGGTCAGCACAGAAGCGTCTACAGTGCGCAGCACCTGGCCGAGCACATACATAGCCGTTTCGGCATAGAAGTGGTGGTGGAGCACCGTGAACAGCACATCAGGCAGGTACTCAACGCATCACAGTATTGTCATCCATATCCCGGCGATACTGAAGGGGATTCTTCTTGCGGTTGCGTTTGAAAAATTTGCTGAACGAGGCCTGGTCGGAGAAATGAAGCTCCTCGCTGATCTGCTGGATGCTCTTGTCAGTAGATTTCAGCAGCCAGCAGGCCTCAAGAGCAATGCGCTCGTTGATATAGTGGAGCACGGTGTCGCCGGTCAGCTTTTTGACAATCATCGACAGATAACGGGGCGAAATGTTCAGCTGGGAAGCGTAGAAGGGTATGTCGTGGTGATGCCGGAAGTGGGTGTTCAGTATCTCCAGAAAACGGATGAAAATCTGGTTGAGATGCTGTATGGAATACTCTTTGCCGGTCTTGCTGGTCTTGATGCTGACAGTCATGTCGTAGAGAAAAAGCGAGTAAAGCGAAGAGATGGCCTCATCGGTCAGTTGATGCGGTCTTTCCATGTGCTTCTTTATCAACAACATGGTCTCTTTCAATATGGAAAAGTATTCTTGTGAGGGCATGGCTACCGGACTCTGCTCCAAAACCACAGTCGACATAAAACGCTGGTATATCTTCAGCACCGCACCATGAGCGTAGGCATAGTCGCGCTGCACTATCAGGCCCAGCGCATGGTAGTCGTCGCTCGTCTTAATGTTATAGGGAGGATAAGTGGGAGGGAAAACCATTATCTCACCGGCTTTCAATCCCATTCGACTGTGGATAAAATCGAACTCACAACTTCCTTGGTCCACCAATATGAATATGAAACAGTTGGCAGACGTGCTGATTTGGGTGGTGTCCAGACGAAGATGTTTGTCCACTTCCTGACAAGCTATTTTCCTCTCCCAGTTATTGTATTTCTTCACGTACTTAGATTCGTCGTTTTCCATACTGCGTAAAGTTTGTAGATCGCTTGATATGAAAATCATTGCAAAGATATATATTATTTATCAAACTGCAATGATTTTATTGTAATAATTTTTGCATTTTTATCAAATTATTTTGTCATTTTTGGTATCCTTTTATTCCTTTTTTCCCATTAAAAGCCACAGAGACACAAAGAATCCACTCTGTGTCTCTGAGTACTGAAAACATCGTTACAAGCCAAGACGCTTGCGCAAGTCCTTGAATTGTTCCTCTATCAGGTCCAGACCTTTGTCCACCATCTCCTTGGCCTTGTCGGCACCCTCGCGCAGATTCTCTTTCACCTCGTTTATCTGCTCGTCTATCTTGCCGCTCTCCTTTGCCTCCTTGTAGTCGGTCTTGATCTTTTCCACCTTCTCCTCAACGTCCTCGCGCACATCGGAGAACTTCTCCTTTGCCTCGTCCACAGTCTTGTTGAACATCTCCTTCAAGTCGCTGGCTATCTTTTCGTTGTCGTTTTTCTCTAAATAGTCGCTCAACTCTCCGTATTTGGCACGCACATCATCGGCCATGTTGCCAAGGCCTTCTTTCAACTGTTTCAAAATCTCCTCAAAATCGTTCATAATCTCATTAATATTTAGGGGTTAGTATTTTCAGCCCAAATATAATGATTTTTTTTCAACTATTCATTCTTATACTTGATTTTTTTTTACGATACAGTTAACTTGTATCAAGAATCCACTATTATTGAGAGAAAAAGTGGGGCTACAAAGGGTTGTTTTAAAGGATATTTTTGTAAATTTGCAACGAATTCAAGTTTGCAAGGCTTTATTCACACCGTTTAATTTATCATCTATCTTCATGGGAGGTTTTTTCGGGACCATTTCGGTTAAAGACTGTATTAACGACCTGTTTTACGGAACAGACTATAATTCTCACCTGGGCACAAAGCGTGCCGGACTTGTTACTTTCGATGCCGAGCGTGGTTTCAGCCGCTCCATCCACAGCCTGGAGCGCGATTATTTCCGTTCCAAATTTGAGGACGAACTTGATTCTTTTCATGGCAACCAGGGACTGGGCGTAATCAGCGATACCGATCCTCAGCCCATCATCGTCAATTCTCACCTGGGACGCTATGCTGTGGTCACAGTGGCGAAAATCAACAATTTGAGAGCGATTGCCGACGAGCTGCTGGCAGAGAGAATGCACTTCAGCGAGCTGTCGGCCAACAATATCAACCCAACCGAGCTGGTAGCGCTGCTCATCAACATGGGCACATCTTTTGTCGATGGCATCAACAAGGTCTATCAGAAGGTGCAGGGCTCATGCTCCATGCTGGTGCTCACCGAAAACTCCATCATCGCGGCACGCGACTTCTTCGGACGCACACCGATAGTGATAGGCAAAAAAGACGGGGCATGGGCGGCTGCCAGCGAGTCGTCGGCTTTCCCCAACCTCGACTTTACAACAGTGCGCGACGTGGGGCCGGGCGAAATCGTCAGTATCACAGCCAATGGCATGAACGTGCTGCAGCCACCCGCAAAACATGAGCAGATATGCTCCTTCCTCTGGGTGTACTACGGTTTCCCCACCAGCGATTACAACGGTGTCAACGTGGAGGAAATGAGAGAGCGCAACGGCTATATCATGGGACGCGAAGACGATACTGAGGCCGACTGCGTGTGCGGAATCCCAGATTCGGGAGTGGGCATGGCCCTGGGATATGCCAACGGCCACGGTATTCCTTATCAGAGGGCGGTGCTCAAATACACTCCCACATGGCCACGCAGTTTCACCCCGGGAAGCCAAAGCAGGCGCGACCTCGTGGCGAAAATGAAACTCATCCCCAACAGGGCGGTGCTCAACGGCAAGAGAGTGGTGTTCTGCGACGACTCTATCGTAAGAGGTACACAGTTGCGCGACAATGTGCGCATGTTCTTCGACTATGGAGCAAAAGAGGTGCACGCACGCATTTCCTGCCCGCCGCTGGTCTACGGCTGCCCCTACATTAATTTCACTTCATCCAAGAGTGATATGGAGCTGCTCTCACGGCGCATCATCAACGATTTCGAGGGCGACGACTTGTCGCGTCTCGAGGCTTATTCCACATCCGGCTCACCAGAATACAACAGGATGGTGGACGAAATAGCCCGCCGTCTGGGCATAACATCGCTGAAGTTCAACAAGATAGAGTCGCTCATCGAGGCCATAGGTCTGCCTAAGTGCTGCGTGTGCACGCATTGTTTCGATGGCACCAGCTACTGCCGTGGCACTGAGCCTGCAGGCGACGATTTCTGGAGATAGGAGAGGCAATTTGGCTTGTCAAAATCTTTTTTTAAAAAATAGAGATTATTATTATCTTTTCGGTTTTTTTTGCTACCTTTGCGCCGTCAAAAAAGATATATGCGCTAATAAGCTTTAATAATGAGTATGGAAGAAAAAACTTGTCCTGTTTGCGGTAAACCCGTGGGCGACTATTTGAAAGAAAATATACGTTGTGGCAGTTGCGGCAGCAACCTTGAGGTTTACAGACTTTTAGGCCGTGTTGACCAGGAAGTCGCAGAGAGAGGACTCAGATGGAAACCTGTGGCTATTGCCTCCATGATAGCAGCCATTATCTTCGCGCTGCTCTATCTCTTCACTCCCAAGAGTTCTGGCGAAGCAGCTGATTGTGAGTTGCTTGCCGAGCTCCAAGACTCTGTCAATATGCTCAACAAACGCCTCAATGAGTCTGTTCCCGTTGCCGCCGTCAAAACAGACGTGGCGGAGAAGAAAGCTGAAGCCAAAGTTGAGGAAAAGACTGAGGTAAACAAGGAAGAGAAAGAAGAAGAGAAAATCACCGACGAGAAAGCGGAGAAAAAAGAAGAGCCGAAAGCTGATATGAGCAAAGTCGTGGTGCGAAACGGTAAGAAATACTATACCGTGGAGCAAGGCGACTCTTGGTGGAAAATCTGCAAGAAGGTCTACGGGGCTGGGAAGATGGACTATAAGGAGATTGCCAAACTCAATGGCAAACCGCTCGACTATAAGATGAAGGTGGGTGAGGAAATCCAGGTGAAATGACCGCGGCCCTGCATCCCGACATTTTTCAAAAGACTATCCCTTTTATATTTCGCAAAGCATTATGAACAGCAAGATTGAGTTAATACAAGAATATATCACCAGATACCAGGCGCAGAATCTGCGTCTGAAAAAACTGCTCGCCGAGCAGGAACATTCCATGGACCAGCGGGTAACGGAAATCTGCCGGGAATTTATGCAGGTGTTCGATACTTTTGATACCGCCGAGGATTCCATACATGAGCGTGGTTACGACCAGAGCCGCCTCACCACACAGGCCATGCAGCGCATGCTCACCGCCAAGACCAAGCTCGCCGATGTGCTTGCCAATTATGGAGTACAGAAAATGGATTTGATAGGCAAGAATCCCAATCCTGACCTTGCCGAAGTGGTGGGAACGGAATCTGATGATATGAACGCTCCAGGCACCATCATCAGGGTGGAGCGCGACGGGTTCACACGGGGCGATGTGGTGCTCCGGAGGGCACGTGTCGTGGTGGCCGCCGGTGATAAAGAAGAATAGTATTCCCGTGTTTTCTTAGTGTGTTCTGTCAATACCGCCCGAGGCAATATTGACAGAACACTCTTTTTTATTTCCTGTCTTTCAGTTTCTTGATGAGCCAGTAGCTCACAATGCGGTCGGCACGGTAGATGTTTTGAGAGAATCCGTGGTCGAAACCATCCAGCTGCACATAATCGCTGTTGGGCCAGATGCTGTGGTAGCGCTCGCCGTAGGTATAGGGCACCACTCTGTCGCCAGTGCCGTGCACGATAAGAGCCTTGCCTTGATAGCGGGCTGCCGTCTCGTAGATAGGCAGGCTGAAGGCTGTCTTGATGTAGTCGCGGCCCAAACGTTTGCCGCCCCATAACTCCACATACTCGGGGGGATAGAGGGGATCGTAGCTCTTGCCGAAGGTGCTGCCCCTGATGGCGTCGTCGCGCAGCACGGCGGCTGGTGCCATCAGCACCACGGCGCTCACGGCATCGGCGCCTAATTCTCCGGCTGTCATGCTGGCCACTACACCGCCTTGTGAGTGGCCCACAAAGGCCACACTGCTCACATAACGAAGGTCGCGCACATATTCAAACACTTGTTTGGCGTCTTCAATCTCATTGGGCACCGTCATCTCCGAAAAGTCTCCCTCGCTCTGACCGTGGCCGTTGAAGTCGAAACGTATCGAGGCAATGCCGTTAGAAGCGAGAGAGTCGGCGATAATCTCAAAAAGCGGACCTTCCTTCGATCCGCCGAAACCGTGCATCAGTATCACCATGGGGCATTGGGCGCCCGGTGCAAGAGTAGGCTTCTGCAGCAGGGCGGCCAATTTGCCCTTGCTGCCGTCTATCGTGAGGCGCTCAGTCGTGCCGGTGTCCACAGTGGGGGCTTTCGTCACCTCGTAGAGCATACGCTCCAGTTTGTCGGTCAGCACGGTGGAAAGGGCTACCTTGCCCTCAGGGTCTATCAGCACCATCGAGGGTAGCCACTTCACACCATAGGCGGCAGCGGCGGCGCTTTCCTTCCATTCTTTCAGCTCGCCCACATGTGTGTAGCTCAGGCCATAATGCTCCACCGCATTGCGCCAGGCTGTCTTGTCTGTGTCCATCGACACACCCACAAATTGCACGCCGAGAGGACCAAACTGGCGGGCCATCCCTGCCATGAAAGGTGCTGCCTCCCTACAGTCGCGGCACCACGAGGCCCAGAAGTCCAACACCACATAGCGGCCTTTCTGTTTGCTCAGACTGAATTTCTTGCCGTCTATCGTCTTTACATTGATGTCGGGCGCCACAGTGCCTGTTTTGGGCAGGGTTCCGGCATACTGGGTGTCGGCATCGGTCACAGGTCCGAATTGCGCACTCGCACACAGGGCGAGTAGCACCAGAAGGCTGGTGACGATTGTCTTTTTCATCATATCGCAACTTTTTTGGGGTTATTATTGTCTTTTGTCCGATTATTTTTGTACTTTCGTGCGTTAAACCAATAAAATGAAGGCTCTATGCGAAAAATTTTAGGTTATCTGCTTATGTTTGGAGGCATCTTCATCTCCATACTCGCCATCTATCTCGATGTGCTCCTTTTGCGGCAGGGCACTTCGGTGGCGCTCTTCATCGCTTATCTGGTGCTCTATGTGGGAGCGGGAGTGTTTTTCTTCTTGCTCGGACAACGCTTGGCCAAGTAGGGCACCCCTATAGGTCGATGTCGCTCTCCTTTGCCGGACGGTCGGGGTCCCATTTGGCGGCAAACCATTTCATTTCCCGCTTCTCCGACACCCGGTAGCCGTCTTCCACATATACAAAGGTGAAGTCGTCTATCACCCATTTCTCATTCTCGTAGCGCAGACGGTATATCACGGTCTGCCCCTCGGGCATGTCGCTGCCTATGTCGAAGAGCACGTCGGCGTATGCGTTTTCGTCTGTCACATAGTACACACGGGTCACGTCATAGCTGTATATATGCACGTCTGCTCCCATCAGCCCGTTGAAGGAGAACGAGCGGAACACGGAGTCGGCGCCCGATTTCTGTGCCGTCTTCACACACCGGTCGTAGAGCTCGTTCATCTCCTCCGACCAGTTGGCACCTGTGGCGCGGTTCCGGCCCGACATCATCTCATCCTCGATGATCTTCTCCAGACGTTTGCGTATCACATCCTGAGAGTGGGTACGCTCATACTGCGCTATCGAGTCGCGGCGGGCAGCGTCGATGGCGGCATAGCGGGCATTCTCTTCCTCACGCAACCTGCGCAGGGAGTCGCGAAGCTCTTCCTCTGCAAGGGCTTTCTGGTAGTTGTCGTAGAAATAGTAACAGATACCGCCGCCGATGCAGACCATCAAAAATAGAATCAGTACAATGGTTCTCGTCTTCATTCATTCTTAGTTTTACTGTTGTTCGTCAGGATGGTGTGGAAACAGTTCCTGAAGCGTTCCGGCAAGGTCCTCGTAAAGGATGGCGAATGAGTCGATGGGCATCACAGCGCCGGTCTCGTCATACACTGTCATGTCGTCGCTCAGGTTGTCTATCCTCACAGCTTCCTGACCGTTGAGATGATACATCACAAACTTGGTCGGCTCTCCGTTGCGGGTGGTGAGACAAAACGATTTGCCGTCCTCGCTCCACACTTCACCTGTGTAGGGCTCCCCGTTCTTGAGAATGTTTTCTTTGTCCATTACAATCTCATGGATGCTGGCTTTGTGCGGACCGCATGACACGCACCACAGCAACAGGCCTGTGGCTGCTATTGTTCCTATGGTGCTTATCCTCTTCATCCTCTTCTGTCTGATGTATTTAAATCGATACAAAAGTACAACATTAATGCGAAGAAGCCAAATTTTTCACCTTAAATACTTTTTTCAATTAAAACGCCGGAAAGGATTTGTCCCTTTCCGGCATTTCTCTCGCACGCTTTCGCTTATGCCTAATTCCTTATTTTTTTTACTTCCTCGCTGTAAATCTCAAAGAAGTCATAATCCAGAATTTTCGATATGCGCAGTAAATCATAAGTGTCGATAGATTGTTTTGCGAATATCTTATAGACATTTGTCCGGCTACAAGACAGTTCCTCTGCAAACCATACGACAGTTTTTTTTCTCTTCTTGAGAATTTGTTTAATCAACACACCAATCGGTTCCACTTT
>JAEEGL011430927.1_pt1 | contig 19636 bp, 14 predicted proteins | sample 9134231 | NCBI WGS metagenome assembly JAEEGL01 (sample SAMN16246548, study PRJNA631951) | gut metagenome | biome: gut microbiome; feature: rumen; material: fiber-attached | host: Bos | place: Iran: Karaj | collected 2018-10 | reverse complement strand
GGCAACCTCGGCACGATGGGCAGCCTCGCTTTCCTGTTCGACCACAAGTGCGTGTTCACCTTCAAGAAGAAGGACGACGTCGATATGGACGAACTGATTCTCGACCTCATCGACTACGGCGTAGAGGACGAATACGACGAGGACGAGGAAGAAGGCACGCTCACCATCTACGGCGATCCCAAGAGCTACGGCGCTATCCAGAAGCACCTGGAAGAGAGCGGCTTCGAGGACGTCGGCGGCGAGTTCTCCTACTTCCCCAACGACCTCAAGGACGTCACGCCCGAACAGCGCGAGACGATTGACAAAATGGTTGAACGCCTCGAGGAGTTCGACGATGTGCAGACCGTGTACACCAACATGAAGCCCGAGGAATAAAGCCATCCCATTCAGGCTTGTTTTTGTCCCTGGAAGCAATCGCTTCCGGGGATTTTTTTGTAGAAAGATATTAAAAAATAGAGAAAAACGAACATCACATTGATACTTTTTGTATATTTGCGCCGCATAGCAATAAAAATAAGACATTATGGAATACCTGTCCAATGGAATCATCGAGATTGCCATCGCCCCGCAAGGCGCTGAGCTACAGAGCATACGCCGCGTGACAGCCCCCTTCGAATACCTGTGGCAAGGCGATGCCACCTACTGGGACCGCCGCTCCCCCATCCTATTCCCCAATGTGGGACGCGTATGGATGAATACGGCCTACGTCGAAGGCCAAGCCTACGGCCTCGGCCAGCATGGCTTCGCACGCGACTTCCTGTTTGAGAAGGTGGTTGACGAAGACCGCCACATGGCTTTCGTTCTGCGTGCGAACGAGCAGACGCGCACCCTCTGGCCGTTCGACTTCGAGCTGCGCATCGATTACACCTTGCTGCGCAACACGCTGACCGTAGGCTGGAGCGTCAAGAACCTGGACACGCGTCCGATGGCCTTCCAAATCGGCGCTCACCCAGGTTTCAACTATCCGCACTACAACGCCGACGACGAGGTTCACGGGTTCCTGTCATTCGACTGCGACAGCCCGCTGCGCAGCACCGAGATCGTGCCCGGCGGCTATGCCGGCAAAGGCACCTTCGACGTCGCCATCCCACAGGAGGGACTGCTGCCGCTCACCAATCACACCTTCGACTGCGACACCATCGTCGAGGCCACGGGACGCGTGCGGCGCATCACCCTGCACGACAAGGAAGGCAACCCCTTCGTCACCATCATCCACCAGATGCCCATCACCGCCATGTGGTCGCCCTGCGGCGGACGCGCCCCCTTCATGTGCATAGAGCCCTGGCACGGCTGCTGCGACGACGACGGCTACGTGGGCGAGTTTTCGCGCCGCGCCTTCGTCGAAAATGTTCAGCCGGGCGACACCTGGAGTACTAACTATGAAATCATCATTGAATGACGCTTTCAGTCCTCATCCCCACCTATAATTATAACGCGCGCGCGTTAGTGCTCTCGATGGTCGAACAGGCCAAGGCCGAGCGCATTGATGCAGAAGTCATTGTGGGCGACGATGCGTCCACCTCCGAGACAGCTTGGATGGAGGACGTGGCGAGCGTCGAGGGCGTGCGCATCATCCATGCCGACCACAACTTAGGTCGTGCCCGCATCCGTAACCTGCTGGCCCTCGAAGCGCAAGGCAAATGGCTGCTCTTTGTCGATGCCGACGCCATGATGCCCGATGCCTTTTCACTCACGATGTACGTGAAGGCAGGCTTCGAAGCGCCTGTCGTCTGCGGAGGTATGTACACACCCGACGTGAACCCCAACCCTGCCGCCACGCTACGCTACAAATACGAGCGCAATGCCGACCGCCACCGCTCAGCCTTAGTGCGCAGCCGTCATCCGCATCGCCAAATATCGACCTTCAACCTGCTGGTGCGCCGCGACGTCTTCCTGGCCATCCGCTTCGATGAGCAATGCACGGAATACGGCTACGAGGACACGCTCTTCGGCATCAATTTGGGCAACGACGGAATACCTATCGCGCACATCGACAACCCCTTGGTTCACATGGGCATGGAGTCCAACGCCGAATTCCTGGCCAAGACCGAAAAGGCGATGCTGACCCTTCGGCGCATTGCATCCATTATGCCTCGCGACTTCGGCATCATCGGCGCCGCATCAAAGCTCCGCCGTCTTCACCTGACGTGGGCGATGCGCCTGTTCTACAGCATTTTCCGTAAGCCGATGCGCTCGAATCTCCTCAGCCACCATCCCAACCTGTTCATCTTCAAGCTCTACAAGCTCGGCTACTTCCTGGCGGAGTAAATGGCCGATAGACATATTCCTACGATTTGTAGCGATCGCCCCACAGCTGTATCATGCGCTCATGCAGCTTCGATTCGGCGGGGTTCGGCTGCGCGTGCCAGAAGCGTTGCGTGATGCCGTCGGGCAAGAACTGCTGCTCGACGAAATGACCTTCGTAGTCGTGGGCGTACTTGTAATCCTTAGCGTAGCCCAATTCTTCCATCAACTCCGTCGGCGCGTTGCGCAAGTGTAGCGGGACGGGCTGATTGCCAGTCTTCTTGACGAAGGCCAGCGCATCGTTGATAGCCATGTACGCCGAATTGCTCTTGGGCGATGTGGCCAGGTAAATCGTTGCCTCAGCCAACGTGATGCGTGCCTCGGGCCACCCTATCTTGTGCACGGTGTCGAAGGCGGCGTTGGCTAAAAGTAAAGCATTGGGATTGGCCAGACCGATGTCCTCGGAGGCAAGAATCACCAGACGACGGGCGATGAACTCGGGATCTTCGCCACCCTCGATCATGCGTGCCATCCAATAGATGGCTGCGTCGGGGTCGCTGCCGCGAACGCTCTTGATGAACGCCGAGATGATGTCGTAGTGCATCTCGCCGCCCTTGTCGTAAGCCAGCGGATTCTGCTGCAAGCGTTCCGACACCAATTGGTCGGTAATCACGACGGGACGGTTCTCGCTTCCAGTGTCTGTCACCAGTTCGATGATGTTCAGCAGCTTACGTGCATCGCCGCCGCTATAGCGCAGCAAGGCGTCCGTCTCCTTCACCGTGATCTCCTTCTGCTTCAACTCCTGATCCTCGTGGATGGCACGGTCGAGCAGCGTCAGCAAGTCGTCCTTGCCCAACGATTTCAGCACATAGACGGCACAGCGCGAGAGCAGCGGACGAATGACTTCGAACGACGGGTTCTCCGTCGTGGCACCGATGAGCGTCACAATGCCCTGCTCCACGGCACCCAGCAGCGAGTCCTGTTGCGACTTCGAGAAGCGATGGATTTCATCGATGAACAGTATCGGACTCTTCTGGTCGAAGAAACGGCCACCACGTGCACGATCGATCACGTCGCGCACATCCTTCACACCGCTGGTGACGGCCGACAACGTGTAGAACGGCGTCTCCAACGTGTGCGCAATAATCTGAGCCAAAGTCGTTTTGCCTACGCCCGGCGGTCCCCAGAGGATGAACGACGACACCCGCCCGCTCTCGATCATGCGACGCAACACGGCATTGGGGCCAACAAGATGCTGCTGACCGATATACCCGTCGAGCGTGACAGGTCGCATGCGTTCTGCTAAGGGCTTCATGACAGATTAACGGATTAACGAATTAACAGATTAACGAATTAACAGATTAACGAATTAACAGATTAACGGATTAACAGATTAACGGATTAACAGATTAACGGATTAACAGATTAACGGATTAACAGATTAACGGATTAACGAATTAACGGATTAACAGATTAAAGAATTAACAGATTAACAAATTAAGCGGTTAACTGCCATTGAAAAGCTCGTTAATATGTTAATGTGTTAATCTGTTAATATGGAAAGAGCGATAGACGGGACTCGAACCCGCGACCCTCGGCTTGGGAAGCCAATGCTCTACCAACTGAGCTACTATCGCATTTGTTGAAAGCGAGTGCAAAGATAGAGCGTTTTTTCGATATGACCAAGTTTTTAGCCTAAAAAAATCACACATTAAGCGCTTCGGCGTGCAATCCGGCAGCAAAACCATCGTTGCTTTAACCTCCCTTCGCTCCCTTTCGCTCCCCAAAATCCACAACTCGCAAAACTTAGTTGTATTAATATTGTCAAAAATTTGGCGGGTCGAAAAAAACTGTTTATCTTTGCACGCAAAAGGACGCACACTACTCATCAAGCAACTACAATGACCTACGCTATTCTCTCCATCATCCTGATCGGTTACGTGCTCATCGCCTATGAGCATATCACCCACATCAACAAAGCTACGATAGCCCTGTTCGCTGCCGTGGTGGGTTGGGTTCTGTTCATGATCACAGGCTCCGAGTTCGTCACCCGCATGCATGGAGCTGAATATGCGGCGTTTGCGTCAAGTCTGGGAGATAGCGCCACGACGGTGAAGCAGTTCATCGCCAGCCACGTGTTCATCGGTTATGCCGCATCGCTCTGCAGCATCGTACTCTATCTGCTGGCAACCATGAACATCGTCACGGTGCTGAACGCCAACGGATGTTTCGACTTCATCACCGATGTCGTCCGCGCCAAGGACAGCCGCGTGCTGCTGTGGGGGCTGGTGGCTTTCACGTGGTTGCTGTCTGTGAACCTGGACAACCTGACGACCACGGTGCTGATGCTGATGATCATGCGTCGCATCGTTGAGCAGACACGTTGGCGGATGTGGATAGGTTCGGCCATCGTGATTGCCGCCAACTGCGGCGGAGCGGCAACGGTCATCGGCGATCCCACGTCGTTGGTCGTGTGGACGCGCGGCGCCGTAACCCCTACGGATTTCTCGTTCGCCCTGATCCTTCCGACGTTGGTGGCCACGGCCATCCCGACGTTTCTCATCAGCCGTTCCCTGCCCGAACACATTGACATCGTGCGACCCATCACCCGTTTCCGCGGCAACCAAAGTCCGCTGCATCTATGGCAGAAAGTGACGATGCTGGTGGTGGGTCTTGGCGGTCTGTGGTTTATCCCCACGTTCCACCGCATCACGCTCCTGCCGCCGTTCCTCGGCGCATTGTGTGTGCTCGGCGTTCTGTGGGTGTTGCACGAAGTGATGAACCATCGCCGCATCATGAGCAACCAACCTCTGGAGGTGAGCGACGAGCGTCAGTTCCAGTTCGCAAGCCTGCAGATGATCATGTATTTCGTCGGCGTGTTCATGTGCGTGGCGCTGCTCATCGAGACGGGCGTCATGTCGTCGATATCAGCGTGGTGCGACGAATGGATTCACAACATCTACATCATGAGCATCGCGATGGGAGCCATCAGCGCCGTGCTGGACAACATCGCCCTGGTGTTGACGGCCATCAACATTTATCCCGTAGCCGAGAACATCAGCGCGCTCTCCCCTGCTCTCGACCCCGAATACGCATCGTCGTTCCTGCCGAATGGTCAGTACTGGCATCTCATCATCTATAGCGGCTGTGTGGCAGGCTGTCTCCTGCCTATCGGCAACCTAAGCGGCTATGCGCTGATGAAGGCAGAAAATGTCAGTATTTTATGGTATGCGCGCCATATCCTGCTCAAAGTGATTCTCGGCTGGTTTGTAGGCCTCGGAGTGTACTTTTTGGTCGATTTATGGTTGCGATGAACACGCATTTTGGATGTAAATGAACATTTTAGGTCAAAAAAATCAGAAATTGTTTGCAAACGTCCAAAAAGTATTGTATATTAGCGGCGATTTTCTATAAAAATGATACGATTATGGCAAAAAGAAGGAATCTGAAGAAAGCTATTAACCTCATGAGCGAGGACTTGCTCGTCGAATTGTTAGCTGCAGGTCAAGCCCACAAGAATGTGCCTATTGAGGATATTGAGAACATTGCACAAAGCATCCTCATGATGCAGACCGATTTCATCAGTCGTCTGAGCCATGTGGACAAACTTCAGGTCGGTCGTTTCTTCCGACAACTTCGTGACGACCTGGCCGTAAGCACAAACGAAATCATCGACAATATTTATCATCTGAGTTAACGAACTCATGCAAAAGTTTTTCCGATTCATCCTCTATCGCCTCATGGGGTGGAGAACACAGATGTGTATGCCGCTTCCGCAGAAGTACATCATCGCTCTGGCTCCGCACACGAGCAACTGGGATTTCGTCATGGGACAGCTGTTCAGCCGTGCCGAGGGGGTCCGTTGTCAGTTCCTCATGAAGAAAGAGTGGTTCAAAGGCCCATTAGGGCGCTATTTCCGACACGTCGGAGGAATACCCGTAGAACGCAGCAAACACACCAGCCTCACAGACCAGCTGGCCGACCTGGCACGACGCAGCGAAACGTTCAGCCTCTGCATCACACCCGAAGGCACACGCAAGCCCACCACAGATTGGAAGCTCGGCTTCTACTACATTGCCCTCAAGGCCGAGCTGCCGATCTTGCTGTTCGGACTCGACTACAAACAGAAACGCATCGTCTTCGACAAAGTCGTTCAGCCCAATGGCGACGTGGAGCACCAGATGGCTGAGATTAAAGCATATTACAAGGACTTCCAAGGGAAGTACCCGGAGAACTTTCTCGTATGAAAATAAACATAAACACCTTCCTCAAAAGGAATACGATTTTGGTATGGCTTCTATTGACGGTAGAAGCCGTTTCATTTGCACAAATCGTGCAACGCGACAACGTTAAGAACCTCTTGACAAACTATTTTGCCAACTACGACCTCGGCATTCGGGTATCCGGCGACAAGTGCGTCGTCGAGGACGTGCGTGCCGACGAAGCCAGCAAGATGATGTTTATCTTCGTCTCCGAGGCGTTCGGCATGCAACCCTTCGACCAGCAGAAAGTCGATCGCATCTATCGCGAAGTACGGCTGCAGTTGGCTGGCTCCTATACGACCTACAAATTGTATATCTACGCCAAGGATCAGCTCATCGACGAACTCGTGCCAGGCGGCACGGGCAACCTCATCCGCTCGTGGCAGGACATCCGCCATCGCGGCAACGCGTGGGTGACACCCCTCGATCGTCCCTACGACGTAGAACAAGGCCTGCAGGACCGCCATCTATGCCTTTGGGCGAGCCATGGCCGCTTCTATTCGCTGAAAGATAGCGAATGGCAATGGCAACGTCCCAACCTGTTCTGCACCACCGAAGACCTTCTGTCACAGACTTTTGTCGTGCCTTACCTCATGCCCATGCTCGAAAACGCTGGAGCCATCATCTATTCTCCGCGCGAACGCGACTGGCAGAAGCATGAAGTCATCATCGACAACGACCAGCCCAACCGCAACGGCCTTTACCTTGAAATCAACGGCCACCACAACTGGGAAGCGGCCGGCATCGGCTTTGCACACTTGAAGGACATCTATCTCGACCGCGACAACCCGTTCCTCGACGGCACAGCCCGCATGGCTGCCACACAGACACGCCAGTCGCAAGCCAGCAGCGTGGCCTGGATTCCTACCATTCCCGAGGATGGCGACTATGCGGTCTATGTCTCGTATATCACCCTGCCCAACAGCGTGAGCGATGCCAACTACACCGTTCGCCATGCCGGACAAACCACACATTTCCGCGTCAACCAACAGATGGGCGGCGCCACGTGGGTCTATCTCGGCACCTTCTTCTTCAAGGCCGGCAACAGCCAGGACAACTGCGTCCTGCTGAGCAACCAGAGCAACTACCGTGGCTACGTCACGGCTGACGGCGTGCGGTTCGGCGGCGGCATGGGCAACATCGCTCGCGGCGATTCCATCAACCACTCCGTCAGCGGTCTGCCACGTTTCCTCGAAGCTGCCCGTTATTCCGTGCAATGGGCAGGAGCGCCCTACGAAGCTTACGCCTCGAAGGCTTCCACCAACGATTATGCCGAGGATATCAACGCCCGCTCGGCCATGGAGAACTATCTGGCACGCGGTTCAGCCTATGTGCCAGGCGACTCCGGACTTCACGTGCCCATTGAGATGAGCGTGGCCCTGCACACCGATGCCGGCATCACTCGCGACAGCACTTTCATCGGCTCTTTAGGCATCTACACGACCGATTTCAACGGAGGCATTCTGCCTTCAGGCCTTTCGCGACTCACCTCACGCGACCTCTGCGACCGCGTGCTCACCCAGGTTTACGACGATCTCGACAGCCTGCTGGGCCGTTGGACGCGACGCCAGATGTTCGACCGCAACTATAGCGAGACGCGCGAGCCCATGCCACCGGCGATCATCCTCGAGATGCTGTCGCACCAGAACTTCAACGACATGCGCATGGCGCACGACCCGTATTTCAAGTTCCTCATGGCGAGGTCGATATATAAAGGCATCCTCCGTACGGTTCACTCGTTGCACAACAGCGATGCTGCCGTCGTACAGCCGCTGCCCGTCAGCGCTCCTGCCGCCCACATCATACCTCAGGAGCGAAACATCACCCTCACGTGGCTGGCAACGTCCGATCCGCTCGAAGCGTCGGCCATGCCTACGGGATTCGTTGTCTATCACGCCATCGACGACGGCGACTTCGACAATGGCACCTTGGTGGACGATGCTTCGTTCCGCCTCAGCGATGCCACGACCAACGTGCTCCACCGCTTCCGCATCACAGCCTGCAACAAGGGTGGCCAGAGTATGCCGTCGCAGGAGATTTGCGCTTACATCTACGACCAAGGCGGTCCGCAAGTGCTCATCGTCGATGCCTTCGATCGTCTCGCCGGTCCGCGACCCTTCGAGAACGACACCGTACTTGGCTTCGACCTGACGGGCGACCCTGGTGTGCCGATGGCTAAGATGCCTGGTTTTTGCGGCCCGCAGATCTGCTTCAACAAAGCTACGATGGGACGCGAGGGCTACGGCGCACTCGGATACAGCACATCGGAACTGGAAGGCACGATCGTGGCAGGCAACACCATGGACTGGAGCACACGCCATGCCCGCGACATCATCGCCGCCTGCAAAGGACGCGTCAACATAGGCAGCTGCACGGCACAAGCCACTGAACGCGCTGTGTTCGACAGCCGCAGCTACCAGATGATGGATCTTGTGTTCGGACTCAACAAGGCCGACCACTACAGCCTGCTCCAGACGCGCGTATTCTCACCTCGTCTGATCCAAATGGTCGCCGAATTTGTTCGCTCGGGAGGCAATATCCTTGCCAGTGGCGCTTATGTGGGAACTGATCTTTCAAGCGACGACGACCGTCTCTTCGCCCGCTCCATCCTGAAATACGACTTTGCAGAGTCGTTGCCTACAGACTCCTTGAGCGGCCTCACCGGCATGAGTACATCATTCGACATCTACCGCACGTTCAACGAGAAGCGCTATCGTGTCTCCTCCGTCGATTGCATCCAACCCACGGAAGGTGCCTTCTGCCCGCTGATCTATACGCCTACGCAGAAGTCGGCAGCCGTGGCCTACAACGGCACAGACTACCGCGCGTTCACCCTCGGCTTCCCATTGGAATCCATCATCGACGACGAAACACGCATCGCGGTGTTAAGGGGCATTATTCAGTTCCTGATTCCTTGAAGCGACGCTTAAACCTGTGGGGAATAACTATTTTAATTTCAAACAGTTCACGATTCATCACGACCGCTGTGCCATGAAAGTCGGCACAGATGGTGTCGTGCTTGGTGCATGGGCTCCGCTACCTGAAGAAGGCCGTGTGCTCGACATCGGAACAGGCAGCGGTTTGATGGCATTGATGATGGCTCAACGAGGCCGTTTGCTGCACGTGACGGGCATTGACATTGATGCCGAAGCCGTCCTCCAGGCTCGTGAGAATGTGGCCGCCTCGCCTTTCGCCGATCGCGTGGCGATAGATCATCTGAGCCTTCAGGAGCTGATGTCCGATGCTTCGCAGGCATCTGCCTTCGATGCCATCGTCTGCAACCCGCCTTTCTTCGAGTCGTCGCTGCTGCCGCCTGATGCTCAGCGAGCCCTGGCGCGGCACACCACTTCCCTACCCTTCAACGAACTGATCCAGGGTGCACACTTGCTGTTGCGCTCAGGAGGTTTGTTCAGCGTGATTCTACCCACAGACTCCTTTGACGAGTTCCGACGTTTGTGTTTCGTCGAATCGCTCTACGTCAAGACTGCAGTTCTGGTGCAGACCAGCGCCCGCAAAACACCCAAACGCGTGATGGCCTGCTTCGTCAAGGACGAGATTCAAGAGTCAACCACCGACACCCTTATTTTGACCGAAGCTGGCACCCGAAGTGCCGATTACAGACGTCTGACAGACGATTTCTACCTCTATTAGTCCGATTCTTGACTTTTTATAGCGCCTAAATCAAATTTTTTGCTTACCTTTGCGCGCTATTTCATAGACTTCATCACAGATGAGTAACGAAAACAATCATAATCCATTCGCCTTTATTGCTGAATTCGAGGGCAGCGAGGAATCCATCTTCAACATCTTTTTCAATGATGTCCTTCCCGTCTTGCCTCTGCGCAATATGGTACTCTTCCCAGGAGTCATCCTGCCCGTTTCGGTGGGACGTCCCTCCTCGCTGCGCGTTTGCCAGCAGGCTTACAGCAACGATACCTACATCGTATGTGCCACACAACGCGATGAGGACATCGACATCCCCAAGCAGAACGACCTCTACGACATCGGCATCGTGGCGCGCGTCGTCCGTTTCTTCGAGATGCCGGACAACACGACCAGCATCATCATCCAAGGTTTCACGCCCGTGAAGCTGCTGCAGGTCAATTGGTCACAGGACAGCGAGCTTCAAGCCCATGTGGAATCGAACGGCGAGCTGTTCTCCGAGATGGGTCTGAACACCTACCACCTGCTCTGCCAAACCCTCTACGAACGTCTGCGCGAATACATCGACATCAGCGACCAGTTCAGCGGCGACACCATGGCGGCGATCAACAATGCCTCCTCGATGAGCTTCTTCGTCAACTTCGTTTGTGCGAACATGCCTTTCGACGTGAAGGCGAAGGTCGATCTGCTTCGGCAACCCAGTCCGTTGGCACGAACCACGGAGCTGTTGCGCATGATTTCCAAGGAGATACAGTATGCCCGCATACGTAGCGACATCCGTCAGAAGACGCAGGTCGATCTCGACAAACAGCAACGCGACTATTTCCTGCAACGCCAGCTGCAGAATATCCAGGAGGAACTCGGACAGAAGTCCACCGACGACGTCGAGAAGCTTCGCCACAAGGCAGCTAAGATCCAGTGGAACGACGATGTCAAGAACACGTTTGAGAATGAGCTCGCCAAGCTCGGACGCATGAATGCACAGAGTCCCGACTATCAGGTGCAGCTCACCTACCTCGAGACGCTCGTGCAACTGCCGTGGAACAAGCGCACGAAGTGCAACTACAACCTGCCGCGTGCCGAACGCATACTCGAGAAGAACCACTATGGGATGAAGGAAGTGAAGGAACGCATCCTCGAGCACATTGCCGTGCGTTATTTCAGCCACGACAAAGCGCGCCCCACGATCCTCTGCCTCTATGGTCCTCCGGGTGTCGGCAAGACATCGCTCTGCCGTAGCATCGCCGATGCGATGAACCGCAAGTATGTCCGTGCTTCCTTAGGCGGACTGCACGACGAGGCCGAGATTCGCGGTCACCGACGCACCTACATCGGCGCTATGCCAGGACGCATCATCAAGAGTCTGATCAAAGCAGAATCGTGCAACCCCGTTTTCGTGCTCGACGAGATCGACAAGATCACCGAAAGCACCCACAACGGCGACCCCGCCAGCGCGCTGCTCGAAGTGCTCGACCCCGAACAGAACAAGGCCTTCCACGACAACTTCCTCGAGGTGGACGTCGATCTCTCCGACGTCATGTTCATCGCCACGGCCAACACCATCGGCACGATTCCTCGTCCCCTGCTCGACCGCATGGAGCTCATCGAGGTCAACGGCTATATCACCGAGGAGAAGATCGAGATTGCTAAGCGCCACCTCGTGCCGCGCGTCAAGGAAGGCTGCGGACTGAAGGAAAACAAGAGCATCAAGCTCAACAAAGCGGCGTTGGAGTTCATCATCGAGAACTACACTCGCGAGAGTGGCGTGCGCGGCTTGGAAAAAGAGCTCGACCGTTTCTTCCGCCGTATGGTCCTGCACTACGAACGCAAGAACGAATTCCCCTTCCTCGACGTCCGACCCGCAGACATCGAAAAGATTCTCGGCAAGCCTAAGTACCAGCGCGACATCTACCAGGGCAACGGCTTCGCTGGTGTCGTTACGGGTCTGGCTTGGACCAGCGTCGGCGGCGAGATCCTCTTCATCGAGACCAGCCTCAGTCGTGGCAAGGGACAGAAGCTCACGTTGACGGGCAACCTCGGCGACGTGATGAAGGAATCCGCCATCCTCGCCCTCGAGTTCATCAAGGCTCATGCCGAGGAGATCGGTGTGGATATGCGCATCTTCGACAACTACAACATACATATTCACGTGCCCGAAGGTGCTGTGCCCAAGGACGGACCCAGCGCCGGCATCACCATGGCGACGTCACTCGTTTCGGCTTTGACGCAACGCAAGGTTCGCCACAGCATCGCCATGACCGGCGAGATCACCCTGCGCGGCAAAGTACTGCCCGTCGGAGGCATTAAGGAGAAGATTCTTGCCGCCAAGCGTGCTGGCATCACCGACATCATTCTCTGCCGCGACAACCGCAAGGACATCGAGGTCATCGAGGAACTATACGTCCGCGGACTCACCTTCCACTACGTCGAGAACGTGCTCGAAGTGCTCGATCTCGCCCTGCTGAAGGATCTGGTGGAACATCCCATTCAATTTAAACTTGATGACGAGACGCACCCGACGGAGAGTAAATAGTATTGCCAATGAGTAACAAGACTATACAAATGCCAGATGTGACTGCTCCGGGGTCTTTTACCCTATCCGCCCAGGATCTGCAGTCCTCAGCCCGCGCCGGTGTCTTCCACACCGACCACGGCGACATCCGCACGCCGATATTCATGCCCGTCGGCACGGTGGGCTCCGTGAAAGGCGTACAGCTGCGCGACTTATACGATGACATCAACGCTGAAATCATCCTCGGCAACACCTACCACCTGTACCTTCGTCCGGGCACCGCTACGCTTGAGGCTGCAGGCGGCCTGCATAAGTTCAACGGCTTCTCGCGCCCCATGCTCACCGACTCTGGCGGCTTCCAGGTGTTCTCGCTCACGGGCATCCGTAAGTTGCGTGAAGAAGGCTGCGAGTTCCGTAGCCACATCGATGGCAGCAAGCATTTCTTCTCCCCTGAGCGGGTCATCGACATCGAACGCAGCATCGGCGCCGACATCATGATGGCCTTCGACGAATGTCCTCCGGGCACAGCGCCTTACGACTACGCCAAGAAGAGCCTTGCGCTAACCCACAACTGGCTCGACCGATGCGTGAAACGCTTCAACGAGACAGAACCTAAGTACGGCTACCGTCAGGCACTCTTCCCTATCGTGCAGGGATGCACCTATCGCGACCTGCGCACCGAAAGTGCCGAGTTCGTAGCCGCGAAGAATGCTCAAGGCAACGCCATCGGAGGACTCGCCGTGGGGGAACCGGCTGAGGTGATGTACGAGATGATTGAGCTCGTCAACGGCATCCTGCCTCAAGACCGTCCGCGTTACCTCATGGGCGTGGGCACACCAGTGAACATCCTTGAAGCCATCAGCCTCGGCGTGGATATGTTCGACTGCGTCATGCCTACCCGCAACGGCCGCAATGCCATGCTCTTCACCGCCGAAGGAACGATGAACATGCGCAATGCCAAATGGGCCGACGACTTCTCGCCCATTGACCCCGACGGCCACAGCTACGTGGACACGGCTTACACGCGCGCATACCTTCATCATTTATATAAGTCTCAGGAACTGCTGGCCTTGCAGATTGGCTCGCTCCACAACCTGGCCTTCTATCTATGGCTAGTCCGCGAAGCACGCCGCCATATCATCGAGGGCGACTTCCGCACGTGGAAAGACTTAATGATTCCTAAGCTATCACAACGGCTATAAGATGAAAAAGTTTTTGAAGTCCATCAAGCGCAATTTCTTCTCAAGGTTCGACAGATATATCATCTTCAAGTTCCTTGGGACTTACTTCTTTTCCATCCTCCTCATCATCTCCATCGCTGTCGTGTTCGACTTTTCGGAGCATTCCGACCGCTTCACGACGAACCATGCCCCGGCGATGGCCTTGTTCAACTACTACCTCAACTTCATCCCGTTCTACACCAACCTCTTCTCGGCGCTGTTCGTCTTCATCGCCGTCATCTTCTTCACCTCCAAGCTTGCCGAGAACTCCGAGATCATCGCCATGATGAGCACCGGCATCAGCTTCGGGCGCCTCATGCGGCCCTACATGGTGTCCTCCGCCATCATCGCAGCCATGAGTTTCTATCTCGGCTCGGACGTGATCCCCAAAGGTTCGGTCAAGCGCGTGGAGTTCGAGATGCGCTACAAGAACAAGAAGAAGCCGCAGATTGCCGAACACATTCAACTGCAGGTCGATACGGGCGTCATCGCATACATCGATCATTTCGAAGGCTATTCCAAAACGGGTTATCGCTTCTCGCTCGATAAGTTCCAGAACAAGAGTCTCGTCAGCCATCTCACAGCCCAGCGCATCCAGTACGACTCGCTCGCCGACGAACGCTTCCATTGGAAACTCTACGACGTGAAGATACGTACGCTTCAGGGGCTGCGCGAACACATCACGACCAAGAGCTTCCTCGACAGCGTCATCATCATGGAACCCAAGGACTTCTTTGTCGTCAAGAACCAACAGCAGACGCTCACCAACCAGGAACTGGTCGATTACATTGGACTCCAGCGCCTGCGCGGCTCCGGCAACGTCACGGTGTTCGAGATGGAGTACAACAAGCGCTATGCCGACCCCTTCGCGGCCTTCATCCTCTCCGCCATCGGCCTTGCACTCTCCTTCCGCAAGCGCAAGGGCGGCATGGGTGCAGCCCTCGGCATTGGTCTCGCCCTCTCCGCCACGTTCATCATGCTGCAGACCGTCAGCTCTACATTCGCCATCAATAGCGGCTGGCCTCCGTTGTTAGCCGCCTGGATGCCCAACCTCCTTTTCACCATCGTCGCCATAATTCTCTACCGACGCTCATTACGTTAACTATGCAATTCGAAGAATTAGATCTCAATTACGACATACTCGATGCGCTCGACGACATGAACTTTGTCGAGTGTACACCCATTCAGGAACAGGCAATCCCTCCCCTCTTGGAAGGCCGCGACCTCATCGGCGTTGCCCAGACAGGCACCGGCAAGACGGCAGCCTACCTTCTGCCCGTACTCTCGCAACTGCGCGACGGCGGCTTCCCCAACGATGCCATCAACTGCGTCATCATGGCACCCACTCGTGAACTGGCTCAACAGATCGACCAGGCCATGCAGGGATTCGCCTACTACCTCGACGGCATCTCCAGCGTCAGCGTCTATGGCGGCAACGACGGCATCCGCTACGAACAGGAGAAGCGGGCACTCAGCCTCGGCGCCGACGTTGTCATCGCCACGCCCGGACGTCTCATCAGCCATCTCTCGCTCGGCAACGTCGATCTCTCGCGCGTCAGCTTCTTCATTCTCGACGAGGCCGACCGTATGCTCGACATGGGCTTCTACGAAGATATCATGCAGATTGTCAAATGCCTGCCCAAGCAGCGTCAGACGCTCCTCTTCTCAGCTACCATGCCCGAGAAGATTGTCGAACTGGCTCAAACCATCCTCACCGACCCCGTCGAGGTGAAGATTGCCCTCAACAAACCTGCCGAAGGCATCAGCCAGAGTGCATACGTCTGCTACGAAGCGCAGAAGCTGAAGATCATCGATCACCTCTTCCACGAGCGCAAGCCCGAACGCGTAATCATCTTCGTCGGTAAGAAAATCCACACCAAGGACGTCGCCATCACCCTAAAGCGAAAGGGTTACAACGCCGAGGCCATGCACTCTGACCTCCTCCAGGAGCAGCGCGACGATGTTATGTACCGCTTCAAGGCCGGGCAAATCGACATCCTCGTGGCTACTGACATCGTGGCACGCGGCATCGACATCGACGACATACAGCTCGTCATCAACTACGATGTGCCGCACGACGAAGAGGACTATGTCCATCGCATCGGACGCACAGCACGTGCCGGCAAGGATGGACGTGCCATCACGCTCGTCTCGGAGAAAGACCAGCCCCTCTTTGCCGCCATCGAACGCTTCCTCGAGAAGGAAGTGCCCAAGGAACCCGTGCCTGCAGAACTCGGCGAAGCACCGGCCTATACCGGACGCGGCGAACGAAGCCGTCGCACAGGAGGAAAAGGCCGCAATCGACATCATCGCGGAGGACGCAAAGGACAGCAGCGAGGCACAAAGCCACAGCAGCAAAACGGCAACGCCCAACCACAGGCCAGTAAGCCCAAGCGCAGAAGAAGAAAATAACATTCATCAATCATCAATCCTCTCCCCTTCGCCATCAAATCTCCTCTCCCTTGGGGAGAGGTCGGGAGTGGGCTCCTCTTCATTCATCATTTTTTTCATTTTCTTCTCCACAAATTTGGTCAATTCACAATAAAGTATTACTTTTGCACCCGCTTTCGGGGCGTAGCGCAGTTGGTAGCGCACCTGGTTTGGGACCAGGTGGTCGCCTGTTCGAGTCAGGTCGCCCCGACAAGTAAGTGAAAGAAGCTGTGTCAATCCATCACGACACAGCTTCTTTGTTTAAGATCTAGAAAATCTAGAGATTCTAGAAAATCTAGAGATTCTAGAAAATCTAGAGATTCTAGAAAATCTAGAGATTCTAGAAAATCTAGACAATCTAGACAATCTAGACAACCTACCCTCAACAAAAAGCCTTCCCGCCGAGAGGCGGAAAGGCTCTTTATAGTCGGGAATGCCTGTTGTCTTACTTCTTGCCGGCCTTCCAGAAATCCTCCTCAGCCTTGATCTCAGCCTGCTGACGATCGTATTCAGCCTTCTGGCGAGCATACTCAGCATTGTGAGCCTCAACGGTCTGGATGTTAGCCTTCAGACGCTGTGCCTGACCTGCGAGCGTGATGTCAGCGGCTGCAGCCTTGTCGCAGTAAGCCTTAGCCTCGGCATACTGCTTAGCCTTCGTGGCGATGTTGGCGCGCTGCATGTAGCACTTGCCTTCGAGGTCAGGGTTGAACTGAGCAGCCTTGTCGAGGTAAGCATAGGCGCTCTTGAAGTCGCCGCTCTTGCGCATGGCAGCTGCCACGCGGAGAGCAATGTTACCCTTCAGGTTGTCGCTCTGGCAGAGCTCGATGGCCTTGTTGTAGTACTCGACGCTCTTGGCGGTCTGACCATCCTTGTAGTACTTCTGAGCCGTACCGATGGCAGACTCGTAGGAGGGTTCGATGTTGAAAGCGTACTCGGCAGCCTTGTAATAGACGGGCGTGTCGTCGCAGTCATTGGCAGCCATCACGGTCAGGGCGCTCTTCAGGTAAGCGAGGTTCTCCTTGTTGGCCTCGATCTTCGGCGTGAAGATGGCGATGATCTGGTCGCGATCGGCAGCCTTGGACTCTGCAAAGAGACCTTCGATGGTGTTGAGAGGCGTATCGTACTCCTCGACAATCTTCTGAGCATTCGCAGGATCGGTCTCTTCTTTGGCGAGCTGCAACATCTTGTCGCAGACCTCCTTGCTCTCGAGGTAGTCCTGGAGGAACGACTCGCGGAAGCCGTTGTTGTCGGCCTGATACTTGGCATAGCTCACGCGGAAGAACATGTCGAGGACAAAACCTCTGACTTCACGACCACCTTGCTCATTGACCTTGTTAATACCATCCTTGAAGAGGGCGTAGGACTTGTCGAGGGTATAGCCAGGATCGCAAGAGGGAGCATAGGCAGCGTAGTCGTAAGCCTTGCGGGCGATGACGTCGCCTTCAGTAGCACGACGGTCAGCACGCGTGAAGGAGTTGAGGCCTTCGAGGTTCTTGACACGGGTGTCGTAGAGGTTCATGAGCTCCTCGAAGTAGGCCTGCTTCTTGGCAGGGCTCTGCTCGTTGGTGATGAGGTTGCCGAGCATCCATGCGCCATTGGTGTAGATGCCCAACTGTGAGAAGGGAGCCTTTTCGAGAATGGGCTTCCATACCTCGTAAGCCTCGGTAAAGTTGTTGCTGTTGATGGCCGTTTGGAACATGCTGAGGTTCTGACGGGTGCGGAGGCTGTCCTCGCCTGTGCCGATACGCTCGTACCACTGGGTTCCTTCATATTGTGCCATAGCTGGAGCAACAAAAGCTGCCAAGCTCAAAGCAAAAAATAAATTCTTCAGTTTCATAATGTTTATTTCATTTTTAATGTTCTACATTCTGTTGCAACTCTCATGGGTTAGACGGCGATCTCCTCATAAGGTTTAAGGCCGAGATATTCATAATGGAAATTCTTGCCTTTGGGAGAGGGAAACTGGCTGCGCGGATCGACATCGGAGCGTGTGCGCAGATGATCGATGAGGCGGTGGTAGCAGTCCATGGGACTGAAAGCCTTCACGCGGGCCGTGAACGTCGTGTCGCGGTAGTCGAACTTACCCGTCTGCGGCACGATGACCACGCGCTTGAAGTATATCGTGCCTTCGTACCATCCGGGCAGCTCCTGATTCAGACGTTGCTGTATCTGATCCTTCGTACGCAGGAACACACGGGGAGCCGCAGCACCCTCCTGCTCCATCACGCCTTCCGTCGGCTTGCCATTAGCCTTGAACTCCTCCAAGGTTGACGCCGTGGTCTTGATAACAATGAAATATACGCGGGCACGAACCTTATATCGCTTGGGGTACATCACGTCGCTCTCGGCATACTGACGAAAATCTGCCTCAAACGTAGGTGTCATCGAGAAGCCCTGAATGCCGCTGATGAACTGCAAGGCTTCCTCCACGCTGGTGACCACACACTCATCGTCGAAATAGCGAATGTATAAATTCATAGGTATAACGCTTTAAAAACGGCGGCAAAGATACATAAAATCTCGCAAACAAGCACCTTTTTTCCATTTTTACAACATCTTCACCCCCATTTTCATGATTTTTAGGAAACCACAACCCGCTTAAACCCGCATAATCCCGCATATCACCTACTCTTCCGAACCCCAAAGGCGATTCTACGGAACCCATCGCCCACCATCCTCATTGGACAGTGGGCGATGATATGTCGGGTATTTCGAACAAAGCTTTTGTCTCTATTTGCTGCCTATGGACCGATTTAGGATTAATCGTTTCGCTCCGTAAGAATAATCATTCTGCACGACAGACACAAATTTTCAGCCCAAAAATCCTAATATTTTTGATTGCTTGATGATGATGAAGCAATTGCTTGATGATGATGCAGCAATTGCTTGATGATGATTAAGCAATGATCATTCTTAGCAATAATGGCCAAGATGAACAGTCTGTTGAGGCTAAACGACTAAACGAAACGAACGATTCGCCCTGCTGCATATAATGATACAACAGGGCGAAGAGCGTTGAAGGAAGGGGGCTTTACTCATGTTTCGGAAGTTAAGCCCCAATCGGTCATTATGCACAATATCAGCTGTAACGGCTTGTAACGGTGAAAAAGGGGATGTACCATATGGTACACCCCCTTGATGATAAGATGTGGATGAAATGGGGAGGATCAGAGGCCCTTGAAGAGGCTGCTCTTCACGTAGATGCGATATTGCTTGATGCTCTCGGGAGCTCCGGCTTCGACGCGCGGCAGGTACTGGAAGCCGGTGAAGGTCTGATCCTGACCGAGGTCGATGACGAGGTGGTG
>JAEEGL015596351.1_pt1 | contig 19637 bp, 19 predicted proteins | sample 9134231 | NCBI WGS metagenome assembly JAEEGL01 (sample SAMN16246548, study PRJNA631951) | gut metagenome | biome: gut microbiome; feature: rumen; material: fiber-attached | host: Bos | place: Iran: Karaj | collected 2018-10 | reverse complement strand
AGCACCAGAAATTACTTAGCGCAATAGATTTTAAACGGTATAAATCGTTTGGCATAAGCTAAATTTTTTAGTTGTTCAACCCTTTTACGCATATTAAGATATCCTTACAGCACAGCGGAGCCTGGCCCTGGTGTGCGAAAAGGAGGTTCGCAAATGACGAGATGAAAGCTGCTCAAGAAACCAACCGGAATGAGTAGTCCTCCTTGTAGATTGATACTATTAATGTCAGAAAAAGACAATATACGCTATTACTGCTAATGCGATGATCTCTAATGCTAACAGGCCATAGCCCATTAAATGTCTTCTATTCATATTTTAGTTGATTAGAATGATCCTGCCACTACAAAACAGGCACGAAACATCACCTCCTTAACCGTAGTATTGTTTGTACCATTCGGCGAATTTCCTCAACCCCTCCCTCAGTGTTATCTTTGGTGTAAAGCCAAAGTCACGTTCCAAAACCGTAGCATCCGCATACGTCGTAGGCACATCGCCTGGCTGCATGGGCACCAGTTGTTTGTGCGCGTCAAAATCATAGTCAGCAGGCAGGACACCTGCACGGAGTAGCTCTTCTTGCAAGATGTTCACAAAGTCCAGAAGATTCTCTGGCTGACCACCACCAATATTGTAGACGGCATACGGTGGTACTGGCAGGCCATCCTCACCATTCTTGCGCTCTGGTGCTCCAGCCATCACACGGACGATGCCCTCTACGATATCATCGACATACGTAAAGTCGCGACGGCAGTTACCATAGTTAAAGATCTGGATGGTCTCCCCTCTCAACAACTTGTTCGTAAATCCGAAGTATGCCATATCCGGCCTACCGGCAGGGCCATACACCGTAAAGAAGCGTAAGCCCGTGGTAGGTATATTGTACAGCTTAGAATAACAGTGAGCAAACAGTTCATTGCTTTTTTTTGTCGCTGCATACAACGATACAGGATTATCCACCCTGTCATCCGTGGAGAACGGCACCTTCTTGTTACCTCCATAAACGGAACTTGATGAAGCATATACCAGATGTTCCACTGGGTTATGCCTACAGGCTTCGAGAACATTGTAGAACCCCATCATATTGCTTTGAATATAAGCATCCGGATTTTCAATAGAATACCTTACGCCAGCTTGCGCAGCCAAATTTACAACCACATCAAACTTGTATTGTTCAAACAAGGCGTCAATCGCAGCTCTGTCAGCAATATCTCCCTTCACGAACGTCCAGATTGTGCCGTCAGGAACAATCTTATTGAGCTCTTCCAAACGATAGTCCTTTAAAGACACATCGTAGTAAGCATTCATATTGTCTATGCCTACGATTGTGGTATCCTTAAAATCCTTGAACAGCCTCTTCACCAGGTTACTACCGATAAATCCTGCAGCACCCGTCACAAGTATTTTTTTATTGTTAAGATCAATCTTCTCCATAATTATTCTCCAATTTTTGATTTATTTTCCATATTTTTCGACCGCTTCATAATACGTATCCAAGCTACCAATATCAAAACGCCCGGCAGTCATGTGCCAGGCGTGCATCGTGGTGTGTTCCACCATATAATGAGCGAGGTTGCCCGGAGCATCTTTACCACAACCATTCTCTACTGAATGGCGTACCAAGTCGAGATCTTTCTTCAGATAAATATAAAATGGCGGCACGGCCCAATGACTCTTAGGTACCTGAGGTTTCTCCTCCATGCCAAGAACCTTGTTGTTAGCATCCAGTTCCACGACACCAGTGCGCTGAAGTTTCTCGATTGAAGGCTGCTCATGACACATAATACAACTTGTCTGCTTCGCTTTTGCAAAGTCAACAAACTCCTGGAATGAGAAAAACAGCAGATTATCAGCTGCCACTACCAACAAGTCATCATCGATAGCAAGCTTATCCATTGCGAACAACAAATCACACACTGCCCCAAGCCTTGTCTCATTAGTCTCCGTCCCATCATCAACAATCGTGATGGGTTTCACCCATCGACGGTCTGAGGTCAGAGGTCTAAGGTCTAAGGTCGCTTCGCCTTTGACTGAGTCCCTTTGACCTTGGTCTTTCGCCCATTGGCGGAAAATTTCCGCAAACCTGTGGTTCGTAATGATGACATGCTCATCAATCTCCGGAATCCTATCAATGTCATCCAGCATCCTACCTAGGATCGTATTCTCCCCAATTTTTAATAGGGGTTTCGGGAAATTCTTTGTTAATTCTCCCAATCTGGTGGCATACCCCGCTGCAATAACTATATTCTTCATTCTCTAATTCTCAAATTCTTGATAAATTAATGGGCAATTAATGGAAATTCGTGTTAGTCAACAAACCTCGCTCCATCATCTGATTTGCAGAAATACACCTTGAAGCTGTTCTTGTATTGTGGGAACTGCGCAAGATACTTTTCTGTAATCTCTTTCTCGATATTCTCTTTCTTGCCAGGATCTACCAGTGCAATGCATGCGCCTTTGAATCCTGCTCCAGAGAATCTACCACCATAGATGCCATCAGTTGTCAGCATCGCCTGATATATCGCTATCAGCTCCGGAGAGCCACATTCATAATTGTGAATACTCGACTCACATGATGCTTTGCTCAAGCTGCCAAACCACTCCAGATTTCCGGTTTCCCACGCAGTGATACCTTCTCTTACTCTCTTATGCTCAGAGAAGAAATGTTCCGCTCTACGTGCAAACCTTGGTGGCATCTTATCCCTATGTATCTTGTACATATTTTCACTCACATCCCTCAAGAACGTCTTGTTCTGCTCCTTCAGCGGGATATTCTCGTAGGCCTGAACCAACCATGTAGCGGTCTTGCATTCTGCCACTCGCAGGTTGTAGTCACTGCTCATCAGACTGCGGGTCAGCCCGCTAAAGAAGATGCCCAGTTCAAAGTCCGACATGGTCGGATTTTTGGGTATCAAGCGGTATTCGTTTGATTCACAGTCCAGCATCAGCAGATGATCCTTCTTTCCCAATGCTATACAAGCCTGATCCAGCAAACCGTTATTCAGTCCAATATATTCACGTTCTGCCTCGCTGGCTATCTTCATCACCTCAAAGGGCTCCAGCGTAATATTGTTTGCCTTGGCAAAAGCCATAACATAGGCTATCAGCACAGCAGCACTGGAAGACAAGCCGCCAACGGGAATACTACCCTTGATGATACCCGCAATGCCCTTCTGGAGTTTAAACCGCTTTTGCAATGCAAACTTGGCGCCTCGGGCATAGTCGCCCCAGTCACCTTGTTTCACCAGTGCCGGAGTGGCTATATCAAACTCCACATGACCAGTAAAGGTCTCACTGTCCAACACTACCTTACTGTCGTCACTTACATCGAAACGCAAGTCAACGCCTTTGTCTATCGCAAATCCCGTCACCAGCCCATGCTGATGATCAACATGTGCCCCAAGCGGGCACACTCTATATGGACTAAAAATGTGATACTGATAATTTTTATTCATCGTCTCGATTAATTAGACAAGTCCGCACCAATAAAGGTTATCTCTCTATGGCTACGCGAATTTCTCTTTTAATATATTCCATAAAAACATTGGATTCCCCAAAAGATATCTCCGCCACATTCGCTTGGGCTCAAGACATAGACGATAAAGCCATTCCAAGGAATGATCCTGCCACCATTGGGGAGCGCGTTTTGCCGTACCTGCAAAGAAATCGAATACAGCACCTATTGTTCCTACATGACAATGGATATTCAACTCATTCCAATGCTGATAGGTCCATTTTTCTTGTTTGGGAGCAGTCATGCCAATCCATAAGAGATCCGGATTTGCATCATTGATAGCCTTGATAATCGCAGCATTATCTTCATCAGAAAACTCCGGCTTATATGGAGGTGAATACGTCACAATGTCTAAATTCGGATATTCAACTGCAGCATTCTCACGAATCTTTGTCAGTACTTTTTCTGACGATCCCATAAACATCACCCTTCTTCTTACATCTTCCTTCTTACATCTTCCTTCTAGTTTCTCCATCTCAAAAGAAAACAGGTCCCATCCTGCAATTCTATCTTTCGGCCGGGATTTGGCTTTTAACCATCTACAGGCTAATAAGATACTCGCTCCGTCCGGAATCAAATAGTCACCATTCTTCAACGCTTCGGCAAATAGTTCATCCGTCTGTGCCACATTAAACGAGTGGGCATTGATGGTATTGATCAACACCTTCCCATCAGGAATATCTCTCAGAGCATCTTTCGATTCAACGATGTTCAGTTCTATCAGTCTTAGCATAAAAAATATTTTTCAAGAAACTATTGCAAATATGAATCCGCATCGATATAAACTAATGCAGAATCATAGATACGATTTGTGTTACTATACGGTAAAAACACAGACTCTGGCAGAGGAGTGTTCGTCATGACAAATCTTTTTATGGGCACATCTGTATCGCCAATTCTCACATCAGCTTTTACGAGCTTTTGACTAACACCTCTATCTAAATCTTGTCTTACTTCTTTCTTTATCCATCCACGCCGTGCAGTCTTTTCAAAACATGTGAGAGAAATAGTTCTCTTATCTCCTTTATTTGAGAACATAACAACAAGACGCATATCGTCCTGATTCAAAACGGCATCATCATCCAATGGTAATTCTGCAACACATTTATTAACCATCTTAAGACATATCTTTTTCTTCTCAATACCCAATGTCAATCGCTCGTCATCCCCCATTTCCATAATCTGACCATTCTCTCCTAAACATTTATAATCAATCAACACGCCAAGACAACCAACTTGACATGAGATGTCTTTGATTATATTGTTTTTCTTTCGAGCAGAAACAAAATATTGATTCCCTGCTGAGCCATCTATCAGAGCATGCTTAACATTACCTTTTGAGCTCAAAGTTTCTACATTTTTATAAGGCTCATGGAAAAAAAGCATATCCTTTGCGGCCAGAATTTTGATTTCTTCAAAGATGTCTGGATAATAATCTGCAACGAGTTCTTCAACAATAACTGGACTATGAAAGATGGCACCATATTTATCTGTATAGCTGGTTACTGCACAATTGGAGAAAGAATTATACAATCCATTAATCCAAAATCCGCAAGCATCGATCGATGGATTATACTGTTTTGGTTCAGTAAAATAGCCATCTGTATTTGACATGCAATTTGATAAAAGATTATATTGTCCCTTAATAACAAAACCTTTGCAATAATTGTCTTGGGTTTCACAATTAACTAACAGATTCCTTGATCCTTGCAGCACAACGGCCCCACAATTTTCAGCATCCACCATCCCATTCCATATACTTTTTATATTACTGATTTTGTTATTGGACCCGGTTACAAGGATACCATTACGTTTATTGTTTGCAATATAACAATTATACAAGGAACTGTCTGTACACCCCATAACAACACCTGTTCCATTATGAGAAAAGGTAGAATTACATATGTTTATGTCCCATCCCCAGCGTTCTATTTTTAGACCAGTATCAAAATGATACACACAAACATTATCAATTGTTATCCATTTATATGGCTGAGCTGGTAAAACTCTATTTTTATAAAGATAATCATGATTCTCCCCGTCTATTCCTGTGGAAACATCAATTTTTATTCCATCATTTCGGTCATTTCCTAAAATAGACAAATCTGCAATTCTTAATGCGGCAGAATTAGGAGATACGAGTAAACAACATTCATTTACGTCTGCTTTTTGCCTGATTACAGTCGCTCCGTTCCCACATCCTACAATTGATGTCTTTGCTCCAAGTCGTAATGTTCGAACCAAATAAGAACCGCGTCCCAACATCATAGTTCCACCTCCCACATTACTAAGAGAATCCAAAACCATCTGCATTGCTTCTGTGTCATCATGAATTCCATCGCCCATAGCCCCATACAACTCAGGGCAGACAAGCCCAGTCACAACTTTTGAGACGACTTTAGAATTATTTGCGCCACAAAGGCTATTTGACGCAAAAATAAAGAACACAATAAAAGATAAAACAACCTTAAAATTAATTTTCATACATTGAAAATAGGGCATTCATCTAAAGGTTCTTTTCCTTATAAATTTATAGAGCCAAGCTGGAGAGATGAAGACAAAAAAGAATGTCAAGAACTTTCTCGTAAAAGAATATTGATGTTTTACGATTTGTTTGAATAGTGGTCTATATTCTTTTTTATATACTGACGTTTGAGACATAATAGAAAGGAAATCGCGAGTTGTGTTACCTTGCCTCATCCAAAGTTCTTTTGCAGAATCTATCAATCCCCACTTCTCAAAATCAGAATACATATTTGGAATTCCTATAAACCTATAATAAGGAGATTTATTCATCCAAGGTCTATTAAATGGCTTTCGCTGAATACATAAAGGGTATTGAAGATACAGCAATTTGTTCTCTGGCTTATACCCATGTAATATTTTACCTAAAAATTCATATCCATAATGAAATCCTGTATCAACGTTTCCCCACATCGTTTTCTTAAAAACAAAAGAAGACATAAATGTAAGATCTAAAACATATTTGTTAAGAAAAGAATTCATATCTTTATATTCCAATGTAGCCCAGCTTAGATTATTTTGGAGAACAGACACTTTATTGATTGTAGCCACTTTGTTGTCATAGCCAACAAGCCTATTAAAATGAATTAAACATACATCCTTTTTTCCTTTTAACTCACTAAGTAGGATTGACAGCATAAAAGGAGCCGGCAAATCATCATCGCCCCACATCAGCACATATTCGCCTTTAGCTTGTTCTATAGCCCTTGACAGACTGTATCCAACTGCGACATGTTCAGTAAAATTTATATACTCATAAAACGGATACTTTTTCTGAACACCTGCTAGAAAAGAATCCGTTCCATCCGTCGAAGCATTGTTACAGACGATGAAGGACACTTCATCCTGATACATACTCATCTGTCCTGCAAATGCTTCTAAAGTTTGTTCCAAATATTCCTTTCGATTATATGTGGGCAATACTATAGATAATTTCTTCATTGTATCTATTCTATTATATATGGTATTGTGTCGGCCGGATCATACAACTTATCGGTATAAGCCAACAGAATGAAATTGTTGTTGCTATTATTTTCCACAATATGGGCAACGTTGTTAGGAATAAACACAGTAATAGCCTCGTCAAAAGACATTTCTATGTCCCTACGCTCATGGGTTTCCATATCCTCCAGCTTAAGGATAGCGGAACCATCAATAATGGTAAACCACTCAACGGCCTCAGGGTGATAATGTCCGCCCTTTGCTTGTCCAGGCTTTCCCATCGTCAGGTATACCTCACCAGTATGCGAAGGTATATTTTCTTCCGTCCCTGTTATTGCCTTCAGAAACCAGCCTCGCTCATCTTTAATCAAACGGCGAGGGATAATTTGAACCTTTTGTATCTGTGACATTTAGTATGTATTAATTACATCTGTAATCTTTATAGTAGCTTTGAAGCCTATGGCATCACGCAACTTTTCCCCATCCAGTGCAAGATATTTCATTCCGACATCTGAACGCTGAACACTACCAAAACATCCTTCTGGTACTTCTTTCCCGTAATTATGGTGAATCTCCATAACAATTTCTTTAACTGTCAATGTTTCCTTTCCCTCAATATTGTACATGCCTGAAGGTAAATTCTCTTTGAAAGCTAACTCCATCATACTTGGAACTTCTGACACATGCACGTACTGACGAGTCTGATCTCCTGCAGTAAAATGAAGTTCCTCATTGTTCTTTATAGCATTTACAACATAAGGTATCAATCGCTTTGGATTCTCCCCTGCGCCATAAATCGTTGGAATGATAAAGTGCCAATGCGTGAAATTATGCTTGTAACTAGTTACAAAACGAGTAAGCATACGCTTTGAGACGACGTAGTCACTGGGGGCTGGGGCTGTCGAAGTCAACACATCATCCTCTGTGAAGAACTTCTCTTCCTTCGTTTCCCCCATTTCAAAAACACTACCAAAGGTCACAAACACGCCTTTGTAATCAAGCTCCTTGAGCTTATTGCAAATGGTGACAGGGGCTGTCACATTGAGGTTGTATATCAGATTAAAACCTTCCTTCAGATTTGCCTGAATGCCAGCACCAATAGCATACACTATAATATCAGAATCCAAAAGCGGAGTACAATCCAGTTCTGCATCCATCAAATTACACTGTACAAATTTGTCATACTTATGTCCCTGAGGTTCATCAAGGCCATACATATCCAAATGCCAACCTTTTTTATTGGCATATATCGCTATTGCTGTCGATAAAAAACCATTACAACCAAGAACACTTATTCTCATACTATCCTAGGAATTGATTAATCTCGTCAATACAAATCTCATAAACATCCTCTTTCTTATAACGCTTGTACCAGTCAGATGTCAAGATGGCTGTCTTTCTTGCATCCAGTCTGGGTTTCCAGCCCAAGCGGGTCTTGGCCTTAGTAATATCTAGCATCAACAGATTGGCTTCATGCAAAGCATTTGGATCTGAAACATCTTTGAGATCTCCATAGCCAAAGTTCTTAATCATAGCGGTCGCTACTTCCCAAACAGTAAGTACGCTTTCCTGCTCTGGGCCAAAGTTCCACCCCTCACAATACTCAGTAGGATGTTCCCACATCTTCTGTGCAAGTAACATATATCCACTCAGGGGTTCTAACACATGCTCCCAAGGGCGAACTGCCTTAGGACTACGGATGTCAATAGGCTTACCTGCTTCTAAAGCACGGATGCAGTCGGGAATGATGCGGTCTTTAGCCCAGTCACCACCACCAATTACATTACCGGCACGGACACTGGCTAGACTTACATGATGCTTCTTGCCATAATCCTCTGGATTGAAGAAACTCCTACGCCAGCTCTGGATAGCAATTTCACAAGCGCCCTTACTGGAGCTGTAGGGATCGTAACCACCAAACGGGTCATCTTCTTTGTAGCCTCGCAATTGCTCCTTGTTATCGTAGCATTTGTCGGTGGTAATCATCACGCCCACCTTTACGCTTTCCGTGGCACGGATAGCTTCCATAATGTTTATGGTTCCCATCACATTGGTCTGGTAGGTCTCAACGGGAACCTCATAACTGAGGCGCACCAACGGTTGTGCTGCAAGGTGGAAGACTATCTCTGGCTGGTACTGTTTGAAGATCTCTTTCATCTTCTTTCCGTCACGAATGTCTGCACGGATGTCTGCCTTAATCTTATTACCAATACCAGAAAGAACAAAATTGTCCTTCTCGCTATAGGGTTCAAGTCCAACACCTACCACCTCTGCACCTAATTCGTGGAGCCAGATGCTGAGCCAAGAGCCTTTGAAACCAGTGTGACCGGTGACAAGGACTCGTTTACCTTTATAAAAGTTGTTGAATATATCTATCATATTTTCATCAAATATTACCAGTTACTTTGCGGGCTTCAATATTAGGTATCTGACGATCCCATCGCTTCCAAGGAGCTTTGTTTTGAGCAAGCAAATTCTCCAGCAAATTCTTTTCACGGATATTATCCATACACTGCCAAAAACCTTCGTGTATATAAGACATAAGTTCTCCTTTTTGTGCTAGGTCTACCAATGCTGTCTTTTCAAAAACACAACTGTCACCATCCAGCATGTCAAACACCTCAGGCTGCAACACCATGTAGCCAGCATTGATAGGGGCTCCATCACTTGAATTTTTTTCTCTGAAAGAACGGACTGAATTATTCTCACTAATATCCAAAACGCCCTTATCTTGTGCCATCTTAACAGCTGTTAAGGTAGCCAATTTGCCATGAGACTTGTGGAATTCAACTAGTTTGTCTATCTCAACGTCACAGACACCATCACCATATGTAAGCATAAATGGCTCATTCCCTACATATTTCTGAATTCGCTTGATACGTCCTCCTGTCATGGTATTATAACCAGTATCTACTACCGTTACCTTCCATGGTTCCATATTGGTCTGATGCACCGTCATTTCATTTCTTCCATTACGATAATCAAAGGTAACATCAGAATTGTGAAGGAAGTAGTTAGCAAACCACTCCTTGATGTATTCCTGTTTGTAACCAGCACAGATTATGAACTCGGTATAGCCATAATAAGCATACTCCTTCATGATATGCCAAAGGATGGGCATACCACCTATTTCTATCATGGGCTTAGGCTTGAACTGGCTTTCCTCGCTGATACGGGAGCCAAAGCCGCCTGCTAAAAGTACTACTTTCATATGTTTAATCAATTAAACGGACCTCGCGTTATATCATATTCCGTATTTTTTTTCGGGAATATCTTAGCCGGGATGCCAACTGCCACAGAATTATCTGGAACATCCGTCAAAACTACGGCATTTGCACCTATCGTCACATTGTTTCCTATTTTAATATTTCCAAGAACTTTGGCACCTGCTCCCATCGTAACGTTGTCTCCAACTATTACCTGATCATAGTATGAGTTTTTTACCCCAATTGTACAGCCGTGATGAATAGAGAAATTCTTGCCTATAATAGCACACGGATTTATAACAATAGTACCAAAATGATAGATTCTTAAACCTGGCCCAATCTCCGCACCTCTTGGAATACTTATTCCCAAGAAGATGGAGAAGAATGCATATAGTGGTACAATAATAAGATTTAACAAAAGTTTGACTAAAAACAACCACTTCGGTAACAATCGGATACCTCTTGACACTCTATATAAAGTTACAACAATATATGATGGTTCGTTCCACTCGAAACGATGAAAAAGGTAATTATAATACCTTTTATAATCTTCCTTCAAATATACCCACATACTTATATTACTTTTCTCAACTTATTATCAATTGTAGACATCCAAATAAGAGGATAAATCCATTTGTGTTTCATGCAATAAAAAAACAATCTTTTTGATAAAGGTAAATCCTTGTATGGATACTCATCATACATGGAAGTCAATATAGATTCACTACATCTGTTCTTTATGGTATCATACCTCTTATTATCAATATTTCGAACCGTCTCATATTTAATAACACTTCTATAAAGGAAAAAAATGAACCTAAATAAATGAAGATTATATTCTCTATAATCATATATCTGAGATAACCGTTTTTTCATTTCATTTAATAGGTCTTTAAATCTTTCATATTTTTCATGAGTATATGTTCTTGACAAAGAATCTCGATTAAACCTATAATAATAACCTTCGAATGGCATATATCCTACTTTATTACCTTTTGACAAAAAATCGATATTCCATATAGTATCCTCTGAAACGACAACACGCTCAGACATAAAGCGGAGATGATTATCTTTGATTATCTTATTAGAATAAATGGCTCTCCATACCGAAACAAGATATTTCACATCTGAGGGATATGAAGGTAATGGTCCTATCATGTCAAGCAAGAAATCTCCTGTTTCTTTTTTATTTTTATATACAATTGTTTCTACAGGCTCATTGGATTTTGATACAATTCCATCTGTATCCCTTACATAATTACAAAAAGCAGCATCCAAATTGTTTTCTTTGGCAAAAGAATATAGTTTCTCATACATCTGTACATCAATATAATCATCGGAATCGACAAATGCAATGAATTCTCCTTTAGCGACATCAATGCCAGCATTACGTGTTAAGCCAAGTCCTTCATTTTGTTTTTTATCCACAATGATAATTCTATCATCTTTTTCTTTCCAACGCTTACATATCTCAAGACTATTGTCTGGAGAAGCATCAATAACACAAATAATCTCAATATCTCTTAATGTCTGCCCTGTAACTGTCTCAAGACATTTATCAAGGTACTTCTCAACATTGTAGATTGGTAGGATAACACTTACTTTGGGCATCATTTCAAGTACTTTTTATGATTTTCGAAATTCTTATTTATTCCATCTCTGACAGCAGACAGGAAGAGTTTGTAACCATTTAAATCCCCATGTCTATTTACCAAATAAAAAACTGCATGGCTGAAAATATACAGTAGAATATTATACCATCTATAATATGTCTTTAAAATATATGTAGTATTTCGATATTTACAATATCTCTTAAGTTCTGATTCTGTATAAATAATACGTCTACGGCCCAACCAATCGCGGTAAAGAGTTAATCTGTCTTTCGGATGATAGTGGACTGCGTTAACAACAGTAACAAACTTATAACCATTTGCAACGATTCGTGTTTGATACTCATGTTCGTCACCCCATATAAACAATTCTTTCATTGGATAACCAATCTTTTCAATCAGATCTTTCCGGAACATAACACCATTAAATGGATTCGCATGACCTTCGATTATTCCATTGGGGTAGATGTCTTTTATTTCATCAACGTTTTGTGTTTGAAGTGTAGTAAAAGCAGTCTCATTATTATTATCAATACTAATGACTAAAGGAGCGACATATGCATATTGTGACAAATAGGGAACCATCTTCTCCAAACAGTCTTCTGCAGGAAGACCGTCGTCATCCATAACCCAAAAGGCATCGTATAGATTCTCTTCGTGCGCATATTTTATCCCATAATGAAAGCCTCCTGCTCCCCCAGTATTTGAGTCTAATCTAATATACCTTATATTTTGTTTGTCAGGAATACTATTAACATACAGATCTGTTCCATCTGTAGAAGCATTGTCTATAACAAAAATCTTTGATGGTTTAATTGTTTGCTTTTGTACAGCATCTATACACTTACCTAAAAGTTCTTTTCTATTATAGGTAACAATAATTGCAGCAACATTCATATTATCTATTATTTAAAGAAAGATTTTGTTTTTTTTAGGAAGTGAATTGTCTTTTCTATATATGAGATATGATTACGCTTAAAATAATACCTAAAATGATTATATGTTTCAGTTTGAAAGAAATAGATATCTTCTCCTGCAAAACAATGTGTCACTTCAGACAACCCTTTAAAAGGATCTTTTATTACGTCTATAATATCATCGCTTATTATACCATCTTTTTTTATTTTCATGAGAACTTCCTGTTCATTAAGGAGAAAAAGTTGTTTTACCTGCGCAGGAGATGGATTTGTACAAAGATAATGAACTATCTTTGCATCTTTCAGATATCTAATCCCATGTTTTAATTCACAATTCCATATATCATCTAAAGGTTTTACAATATGGCCCAATTCATAGTTAGTTTTTGCAAAAGAAGGCTGATCCATGAATATCTTTTTAGCATATCCCTTATTTAAGTTATCATTCCATCTTTCATAAAAGTCATATGCCTCAGGAACATCTTTCACGTATATAACACCACTATTAAAATATATATCTTCATTATCTATTGGCCAATCAAGCAAATGACCATGTTTTAGACTTAACTCCCGATAAGGGCTATTTATAAAATTACTATGTGCATCTCGACAAGCTGCTATTGGTACTTCAATTTTATCTATCTCATCAAGAGGGCGAACAATTATTGTATCACAATCAACAAATAAAAAATCACCTTTAATATATTTGCGAACACTTGTCTTCAATTGACGTGATCTTTGTTGAGCATTGAACTTTTTACAGTCTAAATCTACAACAACAATATCATCAACAAATTCTATTTCTTTTGATCTAATGCCCTTTAATGACTCTGCCGTCATCCTATCAGTCAAAAGAGTGATATCAACATCTGGCATATAATATTTCAAAGAATATGTTGAGACATATGCTTGCTCAAGATAAATATCGTTGTCAGAACTAACCAACACATAAACTATTTTTGTTCTCATACATAAAGTTTTTCAAAAAGTAGTCCTCATATTAGGATAAAAATACTATTATTGGCTCAACTGAAATAGTTGTTATTAACAAGCACAAATGTCAAATGTTAATTGTCAAACTTTTCATCTCTTCCACTATTTTTCAGATTTCTTTCTGGATATATTACTTGAGGTGAAAAAGAGAGTAAATCCCAAAATACCTTAAATAGGATTTGAGATTTTTTTAAATCTCCATGCAATAAATAAATGATAGATTTTTTTAAATTCCCGATATAATGCCGTATTTTTGACATCTTTGATTGTCCCACAAATTGGTAATGGCCTTGATTACGGAACATATAATAATAATTACGGATTCTTTGGGGATCCTTTTCGTTCTCAAACAACAACCTTTTCTGAATCGCACGTTTATGGAGGACTTCACTCTTACATGCCACATAACAGGGGAGAACAGAAGAAATCCTCGCTGTATATTCAGAGTCATCGCCCCAGATAAAATATTCTTTATAAGGGAGTCCAAACTGAAAAATGACAGAAGTTTTAAAAAGCACTGATACAAAGGTAGAACTACGAACTTTAACCATTGCATAAGATACCACTTTTTCGTAAATATCAGAGTACGCATCTATTTTTCCTCCAAAAGGCTCTGGAGTATTCATCGGGAAGCCTTCTATACCTAGGACTCTACTACATATAAAACCAGCATTGGGATCTATTTCGTATGCATTCATTAACTCTTTCAAAGCGTTATCGCTACAGATGACATCATCATCCATTATCCAGCAATATTCGTAATCATGTTCTGCTACATATTTCATGCCCGTATGGAAACCTCCCGCACCACCAAGATTATCCTGGGTAATAGTAATGATATCTTTTTGCTTTTCGAGCCATAATGGAGTTTCATCAGTTGAACCATTATTAACAACGACTATCTGATAATCCCTATATGATTGTACCCGAAGTGATTCAATAACTTCTTTAAGCAGACTTAACCTGTTGTAAGTAACAACGACTATTCCGACTTTATTCATACATCAAATTCTTTTAAAAACAGAAATATTACCATTAAACACTTTATTCAAAAGACTCAACTTATGCACTATTACTATTCCAATTGTCACCCATATAAATTTGATTAAAATCACAATTATCCAAAACAACCAACCTCGAACATCTGGAAAAAAATAAGTATGAATTAACTGATAAGGGACAATATTCTGCTCAATTACATGGAATATCAAAACTATCAAAGAATTCCTTCCATACCAGGATAACATAATAGATAGAACCTGATGTTTAGAGATCAATATACATACTCGCATAACAAGAAAACATGCACATAACGAAGCAAGCACATCCATCAAGCTATTTCCAAGAAAGCAGTAAGACATGAATAATCCATTATAAAAGGCAACCTCCCATATAACAATCGACAGCATAAAAAGGATTTCGATGGCATTTAACGAAATGTTCAATAGGTTCTTTTGACGTGCAATATATCCCAAATAAACATAAAAAGTTGCAAACAAACCAGCTTGGACACTAAAAGGGATCCATATAGATTTTGACGTAGAATAACCAATATATGATATTATGCAAATTATCAAAAAAGACGACTTCTTATCAATACAATACCTTACAACACATAAAGCCCAGAACAACGCCAATAAAAACCAAGTCGCCCCAATATACCCTATTTTATCCAATGGTGGCACCATATTTGTTCCTGCACCATATAAAGAAACAATAAGCCATCCTAACAAATCCCTACGAGCTTGATAACCCCATATTGTATATACCAAGATGTACGCTAAGATCACAAATATACAAGAGACTATATATGGAATAATTAAGCAATCCGCTTTCTTCTTTATAAAATCTTTAATATTGACCTTGGTAGACAAAAAATAGCCACTTATTAGAAAAAAAAGTGGCATATGATAAACATAAACAACTCTATCAATATATACAATACCAAGATGGCCCAATATAACAGAGATTATAGCAATGCCTTTTGCAATATCAAATTCAACTTCTCGCTTCATACAAATACATCACACAGATACTCTACTAGTAATTACGCCTGTTTTATGTTTTTCTCGGGTAAAATCTGCAAATAAAAATAGAATCGTCGGACAAAAATAAGAAAGAGTAAAAAAATCATTTATCATGTTAGACATTGCAAAAAACAAAAGCCAAAAGAATACAAACTGCTGTCGATTTTCAAAGGCTTTGTAAACAATAACAGAATATGCAAGTAAAATAAATGCCGTGAAAAGGACTCCATAAGCCAGAAGCCAATATGCATATCCAGCATCTATAAAGAAATATTCATCTATTGTTGTTTCCGCGGCTGCCGAGCCTACCATTTCAAGCTTATTGCCAACTAAAGAAATATTGTATTGCGCAAACCCAAGTATTGTCTGATTCATTCGTCCACTAAATTGCTTATCCCACCAATCCAAAATATCGGGAGAGACTGCAGACGAAAGAGCTATTGCCAAATATGAAAAGAATGCCAATGGGTATATTATCAAACCTATATATTTCCATATTTTATGCATGAAGATATTAATTCGAAAATTGTATGACAAAATAACGAAAAATATGAATAACAAAGAAATAATCAACTGCTGGCGAGTAGATGAAATGAAGTAGGCAAGAAAACTAAAAAACAAAGCACCCAACAATTTGATTAGGCTAAAATTGTGACGATTTACATACAAATACGAAATCAAAACCACTATAGCTCTATAAGAGAATCCTGAATAATAGAAAAAACCCAATGTATGAGCATCCATAGTGGAAAACTCATCAAGGGTATGGACAAAAACTTTATCAGGGAGGACATCTATAAAACATAGCATGCAGATAAAGAGAGTAGAAAAGAATGTAGAAGATAACAATATTTTTACTATGCGATAAACAGGGACATCTGTAGCTGCAAAAATTAGAAATGACAAAGGTAATAGTTCTGAATAATTATAATAAATCTTGAAATAAAATGCAAAACTTATTACAAATATTAGAATCATTAAACGCACATACGATATTCGATACCATTTGAGTATACAAGGCAAAGAAAAAAGAACCGACAAATACGCTATATAATTAAAATTAAATAAGAATAAATTATAAATAGCAATATCTGCATCTTTTAAAGTTCCCCAAATAACATATAGTATCAAAGCTATATCAAAAAAGAGGAAATCTCCTCGTCGCGTTTTTATCGTCCAATTTGTCATAAATTTTTACAATCACTCCCTCCCCCCCTCCTTAAGAATCATTCTATTTCCGGATTACTATATTCCACAGTTTATTTATATCATATTGGTGAAAGACATGAATTACAAATGAGGTAATTACCAAAGACAAAAGAAATTGAATTATAAGATTTACTAATTCAGAGAATATTAATAATCTATTAAGCAATAATAATATCATTGAAAGCAGAAAAGAATTTAATGCAGGGATATGAAGCAATTTGATAACCTCAAAATACGACTGTTTAAAGATAATATGATAGATGATAAATAATGTTAAAAAGGTGTGAGAATTCATTGTAATCACAAATGACCAAGCCATCGATTCTATATTATTGAAAATTAAAACTGCCATCATAAAACCAATAATAGTTATTGATGAATGGATAATTCCTGCATAAAACATCCAGTCAGTACGCCCTGATGCTTGAAAAATGCCACCCGTTGTTGCTATTAGCATCTGAACAGGAACTGACAACGATAATATCTTAAATACGGGTACAGCAGGGAGCCATTGTTCTCCAAAAAAAACAGCTATCAAATTTGAAGCTGAGAAATATAGGAACACTCCTAAAGGAAAGCCTAAAGTAGCCAGTAGCTTTAAGATCTTCGAGTAGTTAAGTGCCATCTGAGGGTAATTACTTTGTAATGATGTTAACACCGGATGCATGACAGGAGTAATCACATGAGTAATCTGCTGCAAAGGAAGCATCATTAAATGGTATGACTTATCATAATATCCTAAAGACTGCATACTGAAGAACCGCCCAATAAGTAACTTATCCAAATTCCGCGTGAAATAATTCATGACATTGAAAATCAGCAAAAAACTGGAATATGAAAAGACACTCTTAACTGGAGAGATATCTAATGCCATGTTGAAATGAAGTGGATATTGACGATAATTGACTATAAAACAACCTATGGATGACAGAATTGGAGGAATCAGCAACGCATAACAACCCCAGCCACAAAAAGCAGTAACAATTGCCAATATACCGCTAATAACTTGGAAAAACAACGTACGTTGAGCTATAAACTTGAATCGTTTCTGCTTGCTAATAATTGCATTCGGGACCATATTGATTGATCCGAAAAACAAAGTTACAGATAATATCTGACATATTATCTTTAATGGGAGACTGTCATAGAATGAGGCAATAAAAGGAGAAGAAAAGAATAAAACAACAGAGAGAAAGATTCCCAAATATATACTAAAAGAATATATTGAATCGTATTCTTCCTTTCCAAAATCCTGACGTTGGATAATTGCAGCTCCTAAGCCTAAATCAGAAAAAATGGTAAGGAAAGCTATCAGTACTGTTGCTATAGCTACAACGCCAAATTCCTCTGGGGTAATTAGGCGCGCAAGAACTGCAGTGATAATGAGCTGAACGATGACTCCAGAGTACTTTCCTACAGCACTCCACATCACCCCTTTTACCATTTCTTCTTTAATAGTAGGCATACGTAAGCTATCAAGTCATTTTTAACGTTTCGGCCTGAAAACTGATCACGACATTTCCATCGATAATACTTTCTCAACAATCGGGGCCATGTCGTAGTACTTATACTCTGCGAGACGACCACCAAAGATAACATTTTGTTCTTGTGCGGCAAGGGCTCTATACTGATCAGCGAGGGCATTGTTTCGGTCATCGTTGACGGTGTAATAGGGCTCCATGCCAGGTTTGTACTCTGTGGAATATTCTCGGCTAATGACTGTTTTGGGGCAGTCGTAGACTTCCTGACCGAACATTTCAAAGTGCTTGTGCTCAATAATACGGGTATAGGGCACTTCTGCCTCCGTATAGTTCATCACGGCATTGCCCTGGTAGTTGGGCATGTCGAGGGTTTCTTGCTCAAAAGAGACGGTGCGCCAGTCGAGATGGCCGAACTTGTAGCCGAAATATTCATCGAGAGGCCCCGTATACACCAGTTTGTCAGCTATGCGCTGCCATGTATCTCTTAAACACGAATTGCCACGAATTACACACGAATTGTCACTAATATTATCCGTAAAGAAATTACAGTTAGTTATTGTGTCAACGCCTTCGAGGAGACCATTGATCAGTTTGTTGTAGCCGCCGATGGGAATGCCTTGGTAGCGGTCGTTGAAGTAATTGTTGTCGTGGACAAAACGAACAGGAAGGCGTTTGATGATAAAGGCGGGGAGTTCCGTGCATTTGCGGCCCCACTGCTTCTCGGTATAGCCTTTGATGAGGGCTTCATAGATATCCTTGCCAATCAACATCAGGGCCTGCTCTTCCAGGTTGCGGGGTTCAGAGACTCCTGCAGCCTTCATCGCTGCCACTGCCTCAGCCTTCTGCTCTTCGATCTTTGCCTTGGCTTCTTCTGGTGTCAAAACGGCCCACATCTGGTAGACCGTGTTCATGTTGAAAGGCAGATTGTATTGCTTGCCTTTATAGTTAGCAATGGGAGAGTTCGTATAACGGTTGAATTCCACGATGGAGTTTACAAAATCCCATACTTGCTTATTGTTTGTATGGAAGATATGAGCACCGTACTTGTGGACATTGATGCCCTCCACATTCTCACAATAGACATTACCACCCAGGTGTGGGCGCTTGTCAATGACCAGACATCTCTTGCCTGCCTGTTTCGCACGGTAAGCAAATGTGGCGCCAAAAAGGCCTGAGCCAACTATAAGGTAATCATAATGTACCATAACTGATTATATTTTT
>JAEEGL014604317.1_pt1 | contig 19637 bp, 31 predicted proteins | sample 9134231 | NCBI WGS metagenome assembly JAEEGL01 (sample SAMN16246548, study PRJNA631951) | gut metagenome | biome: gut microbiome; feature: rumen; material: fiber-attached | host: Bos | place: Iran: Karaj | collected 2018-10 | reverse complement strand
CTCTAACTTCTTTGATCTTCATACCACTAATTAAACCAGCAGTCCTAACCATTTCACCTTTTGGATTAAATACGATACCGACCTGATACTTTTTCATTTACGCCTCCTGTCTTATTTTAGATCTAGAAAAGACTAGACTTGAAGTCTTAAGTCTTCTCGATCTGGATATCCTATGCCACCTCTTCTTAGACCTCTTTCAAGTTCATCATAAATGTAACCTTGATAGTCGTCTATTTCTTTTTGAGGTATGCTTAGACCACACTTCTTGCACTCGTTAATAGCCCACACAGTGGCTGCATATTCACTTTCACATCTACGCATTGCACCAGTCTTAGTCATTATATGACCGATCTCGTGGAATAGCGTAAATGTTGACTCTATAGAACTCGCTCTTTTCCACTTGCATATCTTTCTTTGCTTTGGGTGTGCGTGAGTCCTACTCCAACAAGTGCTGTGCTCTACTATAGTTATCCTATATTTAGAGATCACTTCGTCCTGTATCTCTCGAAAGGTCTTAGCCATACTTCGCCTCCTTTCATACCTATTATTATATCAAATTTTGGTTTACTAGTAAAACGTAAAGGGCTTTACATTGAGGTTTACACTCCCATAAAACCAGGGCTCGTGAAAGCGAAAGTGCTAAAAATTTGTAGGTTCGGCATGAAATTCAGTTTACTTTACAAACCATATAAAAAGTTTACACATTTCGTGTAAACTATCTAAGACTTTTCTCAAAGTTTTTCATAAAGTTATCTTGATCTATATACATATTATCATTATCACTAAATGAATCAAATAGGTTAGTATTATCTAAGAATAGGTTAATATCATTCTCTCGTTGCATTTCTTCTACTGCTGGGTATTCTAAAGCATTAGCCACAGCACCACATACGGCGTCTGATAAGTCTTTATGTTTATCTTTATCGTGGTCTACTTTATTTCTTGCTCTAAACCAATTAAGGTTAAATAATTCAAACTCATATATTCCATTACGATAATGGTGTATTCTTCCTTGATAATAAAGTTCACATAGATCCAGGTATTCTTTATCAGATCTATCTACAGATCTATGTACTACATTATAACCAGACTTCTCTAGTTCTTGTACGGCTTCATATGATTGGAAGGTATCGTACGAGATCATTCCGAAACTTATACCGAAGTTTTGTTCTTCCCACTGTATTACACTTCTTACCTTCGCCAGGTCTATCTGGTATGGTGGTCTTGGTGGGTTTATTCTCATCATCCAATCGATATGGATCTTCGGACTTGGTATTCCATACTTATCAAATACTACGTCGTCAATATAACATTGTGCTACTCCCGTTGAGTCTCCTGATATTGATTGGTCGATATGTATAAATCGCTTCTTATTTATATCCTTTGGCTTCCACTCTGGTCTAAAGAAGTCTTGTATTGTTGTATTAGCGTTAGTTGATATTACTATTTCATCTTGTATAAATGGATCCACTTCTTCAGTTATGGCTCTGGCATATGCGTCTCGGTTAGAGAATAATTTACCCATAGCCGCTACTGGTACACCTGCTATATCTTGTAGGGATCTAATTATATTAGCCTCAAAGTCTGATAAGAAATTATCAGGTACTTCAATAAACCTTTTAGTTATATCATAGTCCTTAATATCTTTAATGGCTTCTATAGGCGTTTTGGCGTTGCTCTCAGGCAATTTATAATGTGCCCTAATATAATTGACCTCTGAAACCGTTTTACAGATTATAGGGTCTATTAACTCGTTTCCTGAGAATACTAAAAACTTATTCTTAGAATATGTATTAGTGTTTTTAACTTCCCAGATCCTTGGTTCAAATACTTTTACGTGTGGGTTTCCCTGTCCCTCTCTTATTCTTGTCGCCGTGAAGGAAGATTCATACATACTTGAAGATACTAATATATTAAAAGTAAAGTCTTCATTATTAACTACGAAACGAGATTTACCTCTGGCTCTAACTGAGTTATATAGATCTTGGGCTCTTGATTGGGCGTCATTTATAGAGTTTCCTGTTCCTTGTAGTCCGTCTCCCTTAAAGAAGTTGGCTTCATCTATAAAGAATGATATAAGGTTCATACCTATTACGTCGTTGGAACTTGACGCTGGTTTCATATAAATATGTGATTGCTCCCACTCTAATTGAGAGTTCTTTTTATCGTTTCTCTTAAAGATCGTTTGGAAATAAGGTATCGTATCAATTATATCTCTTATTTGTGCGAAACCTACTTGACCTGCTAGATCCTTTGTAATATTAAAGTATGCAAATAGGATCTTGGTATTAGTCATTAAGTTATATAACGCTTGTGGTGGGTAATAACAACTAAGTTCATATAAACGATATATCATCATATAACAGGCTACTGTACTTTTTCCTGTACCTATACTTCCCGAGATAATGACCTCATTAACTCTTTCTGGTGAGTTAAATACTTCTATCATTGCTTTCTTCCAGTATGGGTATAGTTGCTTAGCACTTGGTCCTGAATAAAACTCTTCAGATAACCAGGTCTCAATATCAACGACCTCACGTATCTGCTTAGCGTCGTTATTTATTCCACGGAAACTATCTACTGCGTTAAAAAAGTTATCTAACTTATCTCTACCTTGATCCATAAACATTACTCCTTATTAGATTTTTTATTATATAAACTTAATTAAAATATTTAGTGCTGCTATTACGTCTCTATAAAGATTAAAATCGTATTCTTCACCATCTATTACTAAGACATAGTGATTAAAACCTTTTGTATTATCAAATGTGATCTCTTTACCTGTCTTTTGATATATTGTATCACAAAGATCGGTTATTTGTTTTATTTGACCTCTACTTCTATCGTACGGTTCTTTAATACTATGTACTTCTTTTAATATTCTTGTACTTGCTGTTTCCATACTATCACCTCTAATTTAATATATAAAAAAAGAACCTAACGGCTCTTTTACTTATCTTTCATAGGTTAGTAAATCTGTACTCATCCACACTAGATATTGATTTTCTTCTTTTAGTTTAACAATTTCCTTATCCTTTTCCTCAACTAAGTTTGTGAGTCTGGTAACAGACTTATTCATTCCTAGTGCGTAGGCAGATACGAAAACCAAAATAAGAGTAACAGCAGCAACATAACATATAACTAAAAACTCAATATTTTCTTTTACACTCTTCTTCATTATTTCTCCTTATTATTCTTATAGTCTAGTCCTTTATCAGATAAACCAACTTGAACACCACTTGTCTTAGCAAGATCTTTTAATGCTGTTAGACCTTCTTCCGTTTTAGTACCAACTCTAATATAAGGTGGCGTCGGTAAACCAAGTAGATCAGCAGGCACTCTATCATATAGTTGAATAGTTTGTTTTAGATCGTCTTCTTCACCACCAGTTTCAGACTTATAGAATGCTAATGCTTTTTCTCTTGTTTCTTCGTCTGGGAATATGCCTTTAAGTATCTCTTCAAAAGAGATCTTCTCCCCAGGTACTACAAGGTTATCACTTTTATATGCTTCAAATATAGCACTAATTATTGGTCTCCATATATGTAAGCAATGAGGATGAGCGTTTATATATTCACTTTTCTTAGGGTGGTACTCAACAGCCTCTTCTTCATCGTCGAAGAATACTTCCTTCATCTTACACATTTGATCCCAACTAGGTGTTTTACTTGGCATTGATACAGATAAATGCTCCCAACCACCTTGTATAGAGAATATGTAGTTTAATTGCTTACCAGAAGCAGTATCGTAATAGTCCCCACCAAATGCTATAAAATCATCGCTTGATCTAATATAATCACTAAAGTTAACCTTTCCTTCTAATATATCAGAAGCAACTACTCTTTCTGTTGGATCACTTAACTTTGCAATTCTTAGGTTTCTTGTTTCTAATATTTCATTAAGCGTTCTCATTTATAATTCTCCTCTAAATAGTCTATTACGCATTTAATATCATCTAGAATCTCTTTATATTTATACTTATGTCCACTTAGACAACCAGCAAGTATCTCTTCGTCACAGTCTTTTAAGAACTCTTCGTCAATATAGATAAAGTCCCCACCGTGGGCATAGTCCCAACCAATAATAAAGTTATTAAAACCTATATTATCAAATACGAAACTATCACCTTTATAGGTTATTCCTCCGTGGGCGGGTATATTATATAAATCGTCGATCTTCTTTTTATATATCGGGTGCTTACGGAAGATACCACCTTTAGGTATAACTACATAAGCAGTCGGACTTATAAAACCTTCTACAATATAGTAGGTGTAGTCTTTATATGTATTCTTTTCAAATACATTAGGTACTACACCGTATTTAATCTCTCTATGTCTTGCCATATTACCACCTATTCGTATCTACCAACCAGGTCAGCAAGTAGTTTCTTAATATCTTCAATAATTAAGTCTTTCTTTTCCCCGTCAATTACATTCTTATCTATTAGTGTTTTTAATGTACTACAGATACCAGTAACAATTAGGGTTACATTACCTGATAAGAATTGTCCACTTCTTACACTACCAACCTCTTTAAATATGGCTACTATATAATCATCGTCAACATACTTCTTTAGTACTTCGTCTTCTACTTCGACCTCAGGTTTTACTTTCTTTTCTTTTACAATCTCTTCAGCAATATCCTTTAGGTCTACATTGGCTGTCTTAGCAAGTAGTCTTACTATTCTATCGATACTCTCAAGTACATCAACATCAATAAACTCATTTGCCACGTTATCTTTCCTCCTTTATATACTTCTTTATATCTTCTAATCTTATTAAATCAAAATACCTTCTTGGGTAAGTAAAGTTATACTTTCCGTCATACCAGAGTCCATTAAGTGTGTATAGATCTATACAAGCACCAAGATCTGGCTCATTAGTTATATTATCGGCTATATATTCTTCTAACCTACTTTTCTTTATATGGTTTATACTCTTAATAATCTTTAACTCTTTATTAGTAAATGGAATACTTACGTAATCATCATTTATCTTCTCCATTAACAGATAGTCTTCGTAAGTTACTAAGAACTCACTTTCACTTAACTGCCAAAAGAAGCACGGCGTTTCATCTCTTTGAGTAAAACCAAATAATGCTTTAGCACCTAACTTAAGTGGTGCTACCATATAGGCTCTATATATGCTACCGTCTTTCTCTTTATACGTACCTGGTAGCCAAACCTTCGTTATATAACTTTTCACTTAACCTCCAAATAAAAACTCTCTACCTTGTAAAGCAATATAATCACGTACCTATAAGTATTATTGTCAGGTCTACTTTATTAGATACTACCTCATACCAGAAGTGTAAGGAGAACTTAATTATATTGCTTTATAAAGTAGAGAGTATAAAACTTATTCTAGGGGGTATTTTTATCGTCATAGACGAATATTTAATAACCAATCACATAAAATACTGTATATTACTTTAAAATGTCTTAAATCGCTTTATTTTATTATCTTAAATCTATCTAAGTCTTCAATAAGACCAAGACCAGATCCATTTTCCCAACTAACGTGTATTGTTCCAATGTCATCTACTAGGTTAACCACTCCCTTTGTACCTGTTGGTACTGGTGAAGTTTCTCCAACCATTTCGATACACTCAACGATAGTTCCTACTGGGTATCTTTCTTTTATATTATTTACTTTTTCTTCGGCTACATTTATGAATAACTCTCTTCTTGTATCAACGGGTGTAATCTTAACTTTAGTCATAACGATACTATCACCGTTTAGGGATATATCTAGTAAGTCACCTTCACTTATTCTTAGTTGCTTTCTGAACTCTGAAGGTATTACTATTCTACCCATTGAGTCTATGTTTCTCTCCATATAGTCTCCTCCCTTACATAAAAATTAACCTTATTATAAATGTATTGCCATTTTCTGTCAATACCAATTTTTGTCAAATGTGTATATACCTCGTAGTGAAAATTTTTTTAAATATTTGGGTTATTCTCCCTACCAAGTATTTGATCTATGACTAACTTACTAAATGTACAGTGTAGTGAATCGTCTATCAGGTAGCGACACTCAATGGTGTCGTCCTGATCAGATCGTTCTTTAAAGTAAAAGAGATTATACTTATTCATATTATTCTCTAGCCACTCAATGTACTTATTTTCGTACTTTTTATATTTCTGTTTCTTCATACCTTATACCTTAAAGTCAGGGCTATCTAATATACTTATATCTTCCTGACTATCTAAAAACTTTTGCATTGTAAATATTATTGCTTTAACTTGTGGCACTCTCTTTCGATACTGCCGACTCATCATTTTATAACTTTCTTCTGAGAAGTTTCTCTTCTTACAATAGTTATAGATAAAGATCTTCTCTAAAGTCTTATAAATCTTCCTTCTTTCGGGGAACTGTACTTTAACACCTGACATTACATCCAGTAACTTTATTAAGGACGTATCGTCTATTACTAGTTCCCTTAAAAGATCTATATAACTATATTTACCTCTTGCTACTAATAAAATCAATAAATCAATATCTTCCTTAGTTGCCTTACTGAATAGTAGTAGGCTACCAAGTTCATCATATAGTTTCTCATCCATTTGCTACCTCGTTTTCGTATAATCTCCATAGCGTTAATGTTATTATACTATCTGTAAGATCGTCATTAACTTCGGAGACACTATAATCTTCGCCGCATAATATTCCTAATTTATGAAGATAATTGGCTACTATTGGAAAGTAGTTACCATGTTTTAGGAATTTACTACATACTTCCATTACAACTTCTTCTTGTACACTAAACTCACTAGTTTGATAACAGCCTACTATATTCTCATATAGATCTAGACCACTATCTAAAGATACTGTCGGTATCTTACCTAAATGATATAGTGTATTGTGCATTTCGTTTCTTATACCTGTGTATAAGAAATTCCTTAAAGACATACTTGGATCATAATTACCATTACCTAATAGTTCATATGCCTTTAAGTAGCCTACTTGCATAAGATCCCGTTTTAGTTCCCGTTCAGTTACATAACTGAAATGTGTGTTCAACACTACGTGAACTATGTTGTCAACCATATCATATAATGAAATATTACTAATCACTTATACCACTACCTTATCTTATTATTTATTTTTAAATAAATATCAAGTTGTGCTGCCTGAAATCTATACTCACTATCAAATGAGTTTATGATTACAGGGTCAACCATAATGTAATATAAGTTAAGTGCCTTTGATTTCATAAGTTTTAATAAACTCTGCATTAAATTATCTTTCGGCTCTGCTACTCCAACAGAACACTCCATAATTTCTAATAATAATGCTTCATAATCCCTTTTTAGTTCGACAAGTGGAAACCTGAGTAATTTATCTAACCAGGTCTTCGCCTTTTCTAATTCACCCGAGTAGCAATATAGATAATAACCAATAAACGCTTTCCTTGCTGTACCTACTAAATCTAGAAACGACTCTCTATCTAGTAATGTATAGTTTTGTAATAGTAAGTGGGCGTCTCTTAAATGTCCCTCACTTCTATTTATTATTAAGTTTATTGTCTCATCATCTATTGTTATATTGTTTTTCTCGGCTACAGCCTTTAAGTTATTTCTTACTTCTACCTCTGATATTGGGTTAAGTCTTAGATCCATACTCCTAGACTGTATCGTTTGTAGTAGTTTCTCTTTCTCTGTAGTACATAGAATAAAGAATACCCTACTACTTACTTCTTCAAATACTTTTAATAATGCTGACTGTGCTTGTCGTGATAATAGGTGGGCTTCGTCTATCGTTATAATCCTATAACCGTCTTCTGAGTTGTAATCGAAATACTCTCGAAGTCGTTTAATATCTTCTACATTACCCACAACACTAGAGTCATATTCTTCATAGTATTGTGTGTCTTCTATCTTAGCCTTACATAAATCACAATAACCACAAGCGTCTCCGTCAACTTTATTCTTACAATTCACGGCTCTAGCAAAGGCTCTTGCTAGTGAGGTCTTTCCTACACCATATGTTCCGTGAAGTATTATTACCCTGGGGGAGTTCTCTGGGCTTCTTGCCATTGCTAGTAGGGCTTGTTTTACTGTGCTTTGACCCGCCACTTCTCGTATGGTTCTTGGTCTAGCAACTTGTGTTAATAACATTACAATACCTTACCTCCCCTCAAAGAAACTTTTAATTTAATATCATTTATCTTAGACTCTACAAAAAGATCTGCTTTCCTATATTGATCTAAAAGATCTCCTAGGTCTTTTATGCCTTCGGTCTTTGGTATTATGTCTACGCTAATACCGTACTTTTCTAATCGGTTTTTGGTTGATCTTTCACCAGCACTTCCTGCTTCATCATTGTCTAGGAATAATAATACCCTATTTGTTAAGCAAGATAGTATCATTGCTCGTGCTTCTGATACACTTGAGGTTAATACACCAAGACAATTCTTTGTTATAAATAACTTAGCAAAGTCACAATCAATGGCTCCCTCAACTAGCATTATCGGATCTCCGAACTTGAAATCTGGATCCAAGGATCCTATACCATAGAAAGCACCTCTTTTAAAACCGTAGTCCATAAAGGCTTTATCATCTGTAGCACGAAGTAACATTCCACATACCTTACCTCTAATTATATTAGCAATTAGTATTACTTCTTTATGGGCTGCTACGAAAGATCTTACCCAGGTGGGTAGATCTATGTCCTTACCCTTTATATTTACTTCGCCGTCTGTGATAATTCTATAGTTGTTTTGGTTTAGACCACTAGCAATATATTCATACTTAGAACGACTCGTCGTAATCTTACGTGCTATATTGAATAGTTGTTGCTGTGCGTCCACTTCCATCCTCCTATACTTCTATTACCCCAATTAGATTCTTCTTATTAACTATTAAACAACTATCTAGTATTGTTATTATTGCTTCTCCAGATCCAAAACTATCAACTAATCTTTTTAAACTACCTGCTGATAAAATTATATCACCTTTACTTTTGATCTTTCCAATCTCTTTAAATGGTACTTTAAACTCTGTAGTCTTTGTTCTCATTGGTACACTTAATACTAAATCGTTATTATACTTTATATTTACTTCCTTTCTTGAATATGGAAGTGAATATGCTATGTTTACTACTTTCTCAATATCTTTTAAGTCTACTAATAATTGTTTATACGTTCTAACTCTATCTAAATATTCAATTAACTTACTTTCTTCATATACGCTTGTTACTGTAGAGGTAAATAGTACTCCTAAGCATTTAACTATTATTCTACTAGGTATTTGCTCGTCTTGGTAGAACTCGATAACTCCGTCCTCACTATACGCTAGGGTTATCTTTCTTAATACCTCTGCGAACCTTAAACTTATTCTCATTTTTGGAAGTGGTAGGCTATACTCAATAAAGTATGTCCTAGAAGCAAAGTATGCTCTATCTAATAAGAATGTTATTCTTCTTCGATCTAATACTGGCTCCTCTTCCACTATTGGCATTATTGCCTTTAATGCTTCTTGAAGGTGGCTACAAGATACTAAGTTTGAGTCTTGTCCTAACTCCTGCTTGAAGTATAAAGGTTTATAACCATTTATTGGTCTTCTTAATAATGTTGACTCTGGCTTAGGTAGATCTAGATAAAGATCTCCTTCTAATAATAACCTAATATAATAATTCTCTTCTTTCTTATATATTATGATCTCTTCGTCTAACATACTACTAATTGACTTAATTAACTCTATCGGTAAACATATTGTATCTAATAATCTTTTATCTTCATTTAAAACTTCAAACTCATATTCTAAATATTCTAGGTCATTATTTGCTACCATTCTATATCCAAACTCATTATATAGTATCGTAATAGACTTCGGTACGTATTGATTTGATTTCGTGTTTATTATTGATGACGATAATTGTAACATTGTTATTAAATCTTTTCTCTTAAATCTTATATGCTCTGTTTCTACTTCTTTATTTATACTACTTATATCTTCTTCTTTTTCTTCTTGCTTATTAACTAGTGAATCTAAAAAACTTTCAATACTAACGTCCATCAATAAATCTCTCCTTTGCTATATTATACGTATTTTTATCTATCTCAATACCTATATAATTACGATTTAGATTTTCGGCTGCTATTCCTACACTAGCACTACCCATAAATGGATCCAGAACTGTATCGCCTTCTTCTGAAGAAACTAGTATCAATTTCTCAACTAGTTCCACAGGCTTTTGTGCTTCGTGTACTTTATTCTTCGGCGTATCATATATAAATACTTTTTGATATAAATCACTTCTGGCTATTCCGTTTTCATCAGTACGAGATTTAAGTCCACAGCCGTTAGCATATATTCTTATAATATACTCAACGTTAGAAGCGTAAAACTTCGTACTGATCATCTTATTCGTATTTTTATACCAGAATAGTATATCGTATTGATACTTATGATCTACAGCCCAATTAAGATAATGAACTACTTGTAACTTGGAACAGAATACGTACATATTAACTTTCTTCATTTTACTTTTAACATTATCTAGAAAGTCATATATACTATCTTTTCCAAAGTCACTCATATCACTAACTACTTTACTCTTTGCGTCTCTAACACCTACGTTAAGTCTTTTTGACTTCATTCCACCCTTTACGTGTAAGTATGGGGGATCCGTTACAATTAGATCCACGGACTTATCAGGTATATCTTTTATTACTTCTTTATAATCTCCATAGAGTAAAGATCTCATATTATATTCTCCCGATATATACCAGCAGCCTGTAAGTATTCCTCCACAATGGCTTTTATCTCTGGTGTTTGATCAGAATTATCTAACACGTCATATATCGAATCATTTGAGGTGAATACCAGGTTATCTAATACTTCCTGAGTATTTATCTCATTTTCTTGTTTTCTTTGGAATACGCTCTCTTTAAATACGTCACTTGCCTTCTCACAAGGAACTGATACGTCAGTAAATGTATCTGTAGTCGTGTCATACTCTAAAACATAAACACTATCTCTTGTCATTTGATTTTCGTTTGCTGTTCCACGAGATAGACTACCTATTCTAAATACTTTATACTTCGGTGCTTCCACAACTTCGTATCTTGTGTGGTCGTGTCCTAATACATAATAATCATACCCAAGGTTAACACAATCAGATACGGTTAAATTGTGATCAGCATAGAATGGGCTTTCATAGAAGCAGTGGGCTACACAAATCTTCTTCTTTCCTTCTTCCGCTACTGTACCTTTTATCGGTGACGTATAATGGAAACCGTCTATAGATATATTATCTAGATCTAAGTGCTCTAAGTACTGAACTAAGCCCACCTTCTCTAATAGACCTAGTGGGCTTCTATCCATTAGTTCCTGATTATTTCTTGGTACGTCGTGGTTTCCAATAATAACATAAGGAACTTTATTAAACTTCTTAAATACTTCAATACAACGATACATATAGATCATAGGCATATTAACAGCATTAAATACGTCTCCTAAGAAGACACAAACTGCGTCGTTGGTATTTACATAATTAACTACCCAATCTAGTTTATTTAATACTACAGTTGGGTAATTATCTTTTCTTGACCTTGGACTATATTCTTGTAAGTGTACGTCTGGTACAAAAACAACTTTAGCCATAAAACCTCCTACTAACTATATTATACGTTTATTCTTGATTTTCATTATCAAATAATGATAATTGTACGCTACGTTCTTCAGACTCAACGTCGCCAACTGATTCTATAATTCTTCTTTCTGGTTCATCTGCTGGTGCTTCTTCAACCCCAGGTGCTGGTCTTGTCGCCGTATCAGCAGGTGCGTCTAAGAAAAACGCAATGTCTGGGTTAACTGTTAACTCTTTAAAGTTATTAACAATCTCACTTAGTAATCTCATTTGATCATTAGAAGCCTTAATATAAAAGATAGTGTGTAGTATACTACCGCTATTACCCCAGACTATTAACTTATATGCTTCTCCTTCATCATATAACTTGAAACTTGAAATATTATTTATATTTACAAATAAGTCTCTATCAATTCGTATGAACATTGGCTTCACTCTCCTCCATTAAACGTTGAACTGTATTTGCTACATCAGCATATGCTACTTGTGCAACAAAGCCGCTACCAGCAACGAGTGTTCTAACTTCAATAATTCTGTTATTAACATTTAATTGCAATGCTTCTAGTTCTTTATTTACTTCTTCTTTTAATTGTTCAATGGTCTCTGCACTTACATAACTAATTTTAATTTTCATTTTTAATCCTCCCTTGCTTGTTCTCTAAAGTCTTCACCGTCTTGAAAACTCATAGTTATTTCGTCTTTAGAAATATAGTGGTAATGTGCTATTACCCTATCTTCAATAGTCCAGATAAACTCTGGTATAGATACTCGACCCCCTAGGAAATCTCTTCCTAAATCTGTAATATGCCAACCTCTTTGTGTTGGTCTTCCGTTAACGTCTACAAAGTTCTTCGCAATAACTCCCCAATAACTTAGTCTAGTACTATTATTTCTTACTAGCCTATATAGTCTTGGTTGCTCCTTAAAGTCTGATACAACACCTGTTCCTAAATCTCTCCAGGCGATTAAAGATCTATAAAGGTTCTTTGTGAATCTTTGTTTATACCTTACTGAGATATGTCCACAGTGTTCACAGGTTATTTGCTCTTTGTCGCTACCATAATTTTTATACTCTCCCCAAATACTATCCATTATATAAACTTACCTTTCCTTTCTCTACCATATAGGTTCTATCTGCTAATTCCATTAGGTCTCTATCGTGTGTTACTAATACAAACGTAAAGCCATACTTAGCAGCAAGATCATTTATTAAACTCTTAAGATATGGTAGATATTGTTTTGATAATTGTGTGAAGGCTTCATCTAAGAATAAGATTGGGTATTGCTTATAATATATTATAAAGTATACCTGTAAAATAAAACCTATTATACACTTAACACCAAAACCATTATCTTCAAGTTTCGTTTTTATTACTTGTCCATCTTCTAATACTTCATTTAATAATATCTGAAGGTTATTTGTGTTTCTTAATTCTGTTACTACTAACTCTACTGAGTATTGTCTATCATAAAATATTGTTGATAGGGCTGAGTTGAGTAGTGCCTCTAAGTGAACTATTTGAGATCTACTCATACCTTCTACTAACTTCTTCATTAGATCAACTGCTAATTCGTAATTATGTTCCTTCTTAATTAGATCTCTTAATTCCTGTGATAGGGAATTATAGTCTTCAGTTGTCTTTAAATGTTGTTGCTTTAGCATTTCAATATTGGACTTACCAGTTATTGCCTTATTAAAATACTCTTGGTAATTCTCAAACATAATTATACCCCTGCTTCAGTAAAGGCTTTCTCAATTACGTCACACTCTTGTCTTACACTTTCTTCAAGTTGAGTTTGTGCAGCAACTAACTCTTCGATAGAATTATAGCCAAGTTCTTTAGCCTTATCTAAATTCTCTTTAAGATCTTCTTCTAAAGACTTTATCTTAGTTTCAGTTTCAATCTTAGATACTTTTAGATTATCTACCTTAGTAAGTACTGCTTGAACTCTTGCGATTAAATCTTGATCCATAACTTACCTCCTACTTATATTATATGCAATTTATACGTGTAATGGTTTACCACACATAGGGCAAACACCTAAATCGTTTATTTCTTTTTGTGAAGCCTCTAAGTCTACGCATATTGTATCTAGTAGGCTCTTGTGATTACTTAACTGAGTTTGATCTTCGTTTATCTTATCAATTAAGCCGCTTATCATACTTAATCTTTCTACATTACTATTAAACTCTGGTGTAACTTCTGGAAATACTTTAGTCCTTAACGCATTAAGTTCTTTATCTATATTCATATGCTCTGCATAAAGAATTGATATAGCCTTTAATTTATTAGTTAACTCTGTTAATCTAGTTCCATCTATCTTTGCAAGTCTTTCTTTAGTTAATTCTAACTGTGCTTTATCTTCACTCGCTTTAGTTATTGAACTTGATATTAAGTTTAATAAGTCTCGTTTCTTTATTGTATTATTTATCTTATCAACATTCGGATCAATAAGATCCAATAAGGTATTTGTTTTACTACTTACTTCTTTTAAGCCATTATATTCTTGACTTTGCTCTAGTAGTATATTCTTTAAGTTAGTAATGTCCTTTACTCTTGATACCTTTGGTCCTAAGTCTATAACATTTTGATATAGTACTAATCTATCTTCAGATACCTTTAAGGTTTCTTCTTGTTCCTTTAGCACTTGTTCGACTTGCTCTAACTTACCTTCCGTCATTGTTATATCTCTTGTTAATTGCTGACGGTCTTGAGATAAGGACTTAAGGGCTAGAGTTACATTACTATCTTTACCACTATCTACTATGAATCTGAATAAATCAGTCTCAGATCTGTCTAGTAGGAAGGGCTTTTCCATTTGATCCAGGAAGTTTATATCTTCGTTGGATCCATTTAAGTTTAATTCCTTTATTTGTAATGCTTCTGCTACCTCTGGTATTTGGGTTCTTCCTATTTTACTTATAGTCATTCCGTCAATCTTATATGCTGACGTTGCTCCCTTTTGGAATATAATAGTGTGACCGTTGGCTTGAATACCAACTGCATAACTATTACAACCAAATCTTACTGAGGTAGTTCCTGCTATATTATATATTGCAGCCTTAGTCGCTCTTAAGATTGCACTCTTACCATTATTGGACTGTCCTATTATACAGTTAAGTCCAGGTAAGAATGTTAATGAAGCACTCTTAATAATCTGGAAATCTTTTATTGATACATTAAACTCTTTATTCAACGTCTTCGTAGTCTCCACTATTTTCCTCCTCAGCAAGTAATGCAAAATCAGTATTCGGATCTATTAAAGAGAAACACTCAGCAGCGTTTTCTTTTATAGCGTCAAATAATTGTTTTTCGCCATTACATCTAACTGACTTACTAGGTAGGTTTAGTGTTGACCAAGCACCAGTCTTTTCAATACAAGCAACAACTTTACCGTCCTTTTCAATAGTCTTCTTAGGTAAGATATATTTAAGTGCTGCTACATTTGATACTCCAGCACCATACTTAATATAAAGTGGAAGTACTACACCACTATTTGTTACTTTATTCTTTACGGCTTTAATTCCAACTTCACGACCTACTACTATCTCTTGTTGCTCTCCAGCACCAGTAGTAAATGTCTTAGTATCTTCTTTTGCTCCCTTACGTGCTATAAGTTTTAATCTTATGTCTTCTGCATATAATAATGCTTTACCACCAGTGGTCTTATTAACGTCCTTAACAAAACTCATTGATAAGTCTTCTCTTAATTGGTTAATAAAAAAGAATGACATATTATAAGCAGTCTTATAACCGTTAAACTTCTTACAGAACGCAGTCATTAACTTAGCAATAATACCTGGTTTATTAGACGCAACAGATATTCCGTCCTTTTCTCCCATATCGCCACGATATTCTTTTGGTGCTAACATTGCAACACTATCAATAACTACTAATCTAAAGTCTGAGTCAACTGGGTTACCCTCTGAGTTATACTTAGGTATTAACTTCTCAAGGATCTCTTCGATCTCTTCAAAGTAACTTGTTTGTACTATAGTGAATGGTCTATCTGGGTGTTGTGGTTCCCATACTAGTCCTTCCTTATAAAAGCCCATACTATCTATTAGTTGGTCTATTGATCCTTCTGCGTCGATATATAGTACTTTATGTCCTTGTCTACAAAGGTTCTTACATATTGATAATACTACTGTGGTTTTACCATAGCCAGACTCTGAGAATATCTCTATCATCTTTCCCATAGGTAGTCCACCGCCCATTACCATATTTAACATAGCAAAGCCAGTGTCTAAGAAATCATTACCTAAAGACATTTTATACTTCTTTGATAGGTCTAAAAGTTTACTTTCAACATTATCTTCTCTTGCCATTTTTTATTCCTCCTAATACTATTATACGAATATTTAATCAGTTTATTAGAAAAACTTTACCACCATAATAAAGGCATTATATCTACTAATAAGTAAAAGACCTCTTCATAACCGTTTGTGTCTTCTCTATTACTAGGGTAGTATACGGTTTCAAACCACTCTAGAATTACATCTATTGCGTCTTGTACAGTGATTGATTCATCTCCACACTCTATTATATGTTGATCAAGATCTACAAGACTAACTTCATTAAACATTTTTAAATGTATATAACAATAATCAAAGAACTCTACGCCCCAGTTCCAGGTATCTCTTTCATCGATTCCATAAATCTTTCTTTGTTTCTTCCACTCTGATCTTCTTCGATCGTGCTTGGTATCTTCCTTCCAGTTTTGATAACAGTCCCCTCTACTGATACCAAGATCTTCTAAATATTTATATTTTTGCATACTCCTCCTTAAACATTACATACAACAGTAAAACTGTTGCCTTCTCTATGAATCTCTTTTATATCTGATACGTTAATACTCTTTCCTTGTGATTTAGAATAAACTCTAAATACATCATCCATTAGTAATGACGTTGTTATTAAAGATATGGTCTTACCGTCATCTAACCAACGAACCAATTTATTTCCAAGTACATAATCATATAAGTTAATAATGCTACTTGATACACTATCTAAATACTCCTCATACTTTTCGTGTTTGTACTCGTCACACATTTTAGTTAGTCTTTGCTCTATCTCTGGAGTTACCTTTTCAATTTCATTATTTAAGAACTCGTCGTATTCGTCTGTATTAGTTAATATTAGATATACGCTTCTTATAATTCTATTATTATAGTTCTCTTTAAATAGTTCTTTTGCTTTAGGTATTGATAGGGTACTAGCAATTTGCTCTGCTAGGTCATCGTCTAAAGCACTATCTTCAATCGTCTCTAATGTTGTTTCACTATCGAATGAAGATACGGTGTTTATTATTTGTTCTGCAACCTCTTTATAATCTTTTGGATGATCTTTTAAAAGCATTATTATATAATCGCTACCTAAAGGACTATTACTAACCCTAGTCGAAAAAGTTTCTAATGCGTCACGTTGTTTTAAATAATCTGTATCTAATAATGGACTAAAATACTCCTTTAGTTTCTCTAATACAAACCTGTGCATTATCTTATTCTCTTCTACTAATAGGTATTCTTCTCTTAACTTATTATAATAATCAATAAATACTTGCTCAGTTTCATATAGTAAAACTGCGTCTACGTCTTCTAGTTTAATTACTTCACCAGTCTTAATATTAAGATATGAACCTCGATCAAACTTCTTCGGGATCATCGATAGGTTTACTTTCATTGTTTTCCTCACTTTCTTTTAATATTCGTTTTACACACTGCCTACAAGCATGATTTAAAGACTTAAACTTATCAGTCCCCAAACCAAAACAATCAAATATCCCATTTACCACAAGTCCCGTTACATACGGGTCTCCCTCTTTATCTGGAAAGAACTGTTCATATTCTACTTTGTCGTATCCAACAAGATCATATAGTCTTTTTAAATACGGGCAACGGGTATATAAAGAGTTCCTTCTTAAATACTTCTCACAAGGTAGGAATTTCTTCGGTACCTTATAAGTAGTTATTATTGTCTTATTATGATAGAAGACCATATAGTTAAGATATACTTTTAAGCCTGTATGATCTGAATACTTACTCTTATTATATTTTAAGTAATCGGCGAAGTCCCCAAAGTAATCTGCTGCAGGGTGTCCAAATAATAAGGCGTCATTTAAGACTTTACTTATATTCTTCTTCGAAGATATATTTAGTCTTTCCTTGACTCTAACTCTTGCGTGATTTGTTACTCTTAACTTCTTTCTGCTCATAAAAATTGATCTCTTTTATTTCCTTATCTAATCGATCAAGGATCTCCTTCACTTCTCTTTTATCTGTGTGTGCTTCTTCTTCGCCCTCTACAAAACTTGTTGTTGAATCTACCAGGTTATTTATGGTTGATACTACGTCTAACCTTAAAGACTCTAATAAGTCTAGTAGGTCTTGGCTTACACCACAGTTCCGATAATCTAACTCTAATAAATCAAAGGCTTTTGTTATATAGGAAGATAATACTCTTAACTTTGATATAAAGGTTAAGACATTACTGCGATATATATTGTAATCAGCCATATGAGCGTCAACATAAGCGTCACAAGATCCATATGTCTCAAGTATTGATAAGTAAGTTTCGTCCCACTGCTCTAATATCTTTTGCGTTGTGTCTAATGATATATTCTCTATCATTTTATTCTTTCTATATAAATGAATGATTACACAACCGCTTATAAATAATAAAATACTGTATATTATGTCTGATGTCATTTATTCCTCCTACTTATCTTTAACATTATAATAATCAACCATAAATCTATCTTTTGCAGACGTTATCGGACAGCCCTTATATATTGGTAACTGACATCTTCTCCCTGCTTCTAGGAAACTCTCTGGTTCTATTCTAGTAAATGTAACGATCTCATCGTCCACCTTAAAGTATACACATAGGTTTCCATATACAAACTCGAATACTGGATCCGACTTTAAATAGATCTCGTATTCGTCTCCAACCTTAGTGGCAATTAACTTACCATTCCTTATATAAGGTAGGTGGTAAAAGACAAAATCTTTATATGCTCGCATATTATAATATTTTAAGGTCTTCATTAACACATTAAACCTTGCTTCATCTACGTACTGTATTCTATATCTAGTTTTACTTTCCATTTCCTACCTCTTCTTTGAACTAAACTTCTACATATGAATATTCAACTTTAGGTAAAAGTTTATTTAACTCTCTACTTTTCTTATAATCTTCAGTTAAACGCTCAACCATTTTTACTGCTTCTTCTTCTGACGAACACATACCACAGATAACTGATACTTTACCTCTATCTAGGTAAGTAGTGGTCGCCAAAACAGCAAATGTCCTATTTTGCATATTTTAATTCCTCCAAACTTCTAATAACCTCTATTGTCGGATAAACACTTAATATGTTTTTCGTAACCTTACAATCTGGTCTTTGATCCAGGTACGTCTTTATTGCATATATAAATGCGTCCGCTTCACCGTCGGTTATTGATTCTTCTCTCTTTGTACGTGAATATCTTATGTCCACGGTATACCCAACAGACTTTAGATATTTGATGATCTCTTCTACTACGGCTATCGTATCTTTCTTTGTATACTTCTTTATTCCTCTTTTACTGTGGAACTGCTTTAACTTTATTGGTTGATATGTCTTTATTCGTTCATAGCAACTTTCACAGCCACAGTTTAAATAAAAATGTAGTCCTAAGGCATTTAACTTACCAGAGTTTATTCCTGAGGCTATTGGTGCCTCTTGTGCTATATAAGTATCGCTACTCTTTATATAATAACTATACTTATCTGAAAACTCTTGCCATAGGTTCTCGATCGACCAGCACATTAACATAAAGTCGTGATGATCTCCTGCTCGTAGTTGATCTAATATTATCTTTTGTTCTTCTACGTTTATTATCGCAACCCCAAAGGCTGCTAATGATGGATCTAGTCCAATATAGTATTTACCTTTGGTATTCATTTAGTATCTCTCAATCTTAATACTATAGAGAGTATACTATTAAATCCCTCTAGGTTATCGTGTGTAAAGTCATTATAACTTGACTCTAGCATT
>JAEEGL014490079.1_pt1 | contig 19637 bp, 17 predicted proteins | sample 9134231 | NCBI WGS metagenome assembly JAEEGL01 (sample SAMN16246548, study PRJNA631951) | gut metagenome | biome: gut microbiome; feature: rumen; material: fiber-attached | host: Bos | place: Iran: Karaj | collected 2018-10 | reverse complement strand
TTCAGCGGGTCCGGCCGGATGTCTAACCGGGGGGAATCCACGTGGGACGCGACGATCTGGAGCCCGTCTTCCAGCGGCTTTTTCCCGATCACGATCGCGAACAGTGCATTCGCGCGGATGTTGAAATAGTACCGGTCGCCCGGTCTGACCGGCATTCCTTTTTGATACTGTTTGAAGCTGTTCTCCTCCAGCATCCGGACCGCATTCGCTGCCGTTGTCCGTTCCGTGCGGCTCTTTTCCAGGAAGCGCATGTATCTGGCGCAGTATGCGTCCATTTCGCAAAGCTCGTCTTCAGACACCCGGTAGTACCCGTTGGCTTTCGTGCTTTCCAGATTCCCGTTCATTTTTTGAACCTCCTTACTACTATGGTGGATATGTGTCAAACAGCGCTTGATGCGCCTGGTTGAAACGAATGCAGGCCGGACGGGGCGCGGTGCCCCACGGACAGGGAGCGATCTTTAACGCAATCTTTGGGACTGGACGGAAAGATACAGCACCGCGCTCACGACAAGCAGCAATCCCAGGAGAGTGCGCAAGGAAAAGGCTTCTTTCAGGACCGTGATCCCGACGACCACGCTGACGGCAGGCTCAAGAGTGCTGATGATCGCGGAGGTCTGGGCATCCGTATACCGTACGCCGATACTGAAAAACAGGGTGCCGAATATGCCGATCACAGCGCTCGCCAGTGCGATCCAGGCCCAGCCGGAGGGGGAGACTGCGGCGATGCCCGTCCCGATCAGGGGACCGAAAAAGATGACTGTCAGGATGCACGCTCCGCAGTGGACAAAGAACAGGAGCTGGTCCGAGGAGACGTCCTTCAGGTCCAGTTTGTCCAGCCAAACGATGTACAGGGCCCAGGTCACGCTGGAACCCAGCGCGAGAAGGATGCCGGCAAGGCTTATCTTCTCTCCGGAAAAATCCAGGATGAGGAAGGTCCCGACGAGGCACAACAGCACGCAGACAAGCTTGCGCGCGGACGGCCTTTCGCGGAAGAATACCAGGCACAGGAGCGCGACAAAGGCAGGGTACAGAAAATGCAGACAGGCAGCTATGCCTGTAGCGAGACGGGTATAGGAGCTGTACAGCAGGACGCCCGTTGCCGCACTTGCCAGGCACAGCCAGAGCAACTCCTTCCAGTGCCGGACGAACAGCTCGCGGCTGTTCTTTTGCAGGGCCTTCGGCAGCAGGACCAGGGTCAGCACGGCGTGCCTTGCAACGGCCATCAGCACAGCGCTCGCTCCCCGTTCAAAACAGAAGGAGAACAGGAGCGGCTGCAGGCCGTACACCATGCCTGAGACCAGGACCATGATCGATCCGTATCGTCTCTTCTGCAGGTTGGGCATCATCGAAGCCATCTTCCTTTCCTGGATAGCGGTCCGTCATATCGGGCCGGCCTTTTTCGTCCTACACCTTCAGCTGCCTGCGCACGGCCAGCGTATATAGGAGCAGCAAGGATGCGGCCGCGAACCACCCGAGAGGATAACCGTAAAACAGGTACTGAATATCCGTCCCCGGACGCATGGTAAAATAGAGGTAGATCTGGCGGATGCCGATCATGCCGATCAGGGTCATGACCATGGGCCCGGTGCTTTTTCCGAATCCGCGCAGGATGCCCAGGAGGATCTCACGTACCGCCAGGAGGCAGTAGAACGGGATGAGCGTGCGCAGGAAGTGCACTGCCGTCTCCAGTACGAGGGGGTCCCTGTTGAAGCAGCGGGCGACCAACACTGCACCGGCCTACATGGCCGTACCGAAGAGGAGCCAGGTCTCGAGGGCCAGCAGGAGGCTGTGTACGATGCCTTTGCGGATGCGTTCCTCGTTCTTTGCGCCGCGGTTCTGGCCTATGTAGGTCGTCATTGCGATACCGTACGCCTTGAGAGGCAGGTTCACGAACTTGTCCACCCGGTTGCCGATGGAGACGCCCGCCACCTGGAGCGTCTCGAAGCGGTTGATATACCGCCAGACGAACAGGTTGGAGAAACATATCATGGCCGACTGCATGCCCGCCCAAAAACCGATGCTGATGGTCTCGCCGATGACTTCCCGCCCGTGCAGGAACGTTCCCCGCAGGTCGATGCAGGAGCATTTGATGCGAGAGCTGATGATACAGTATACGAACACGGCGGAGACAGTCTGGGAGAGGACTGTCGCTGCGGCGACGCCCGCGATCCCCATATGCATCAGACCCGTGAACAGCAGGTCGAAGATCACGTTCAACCCGCTCGTTGCCGTAAGCACCAGGAACGGGCTCCTTGAGTCACCCATGGCGCGCAGGATGCCGGCGCCGCTGTTGTACGCCACCGTAAAGGGAAGTCCGATGAGATAGATCTGGAAGTAAAGGAGGGCTTCCGCGAACACCTCCTCATTGGCTCCGGAGACACGGAGCAGGAACCGGGAAAAGAGGATGGCAAGCACGGTCACCACGATGCCGAGGCAGGAGGAGAACGTAAAGGTGTAGCGGATGTTCTGCCTGAGCTCGGTCTCATCCCCCTTGCCAAATGCCTTGCTGACCACGACGGTGCTGCCCACGGACATCCCGGTGAAGAATCCGACCAGGAGCTGCGTCAGCGTCGAGCACACGCCGGTCGCGGCGAGGGCGGTCGATCCGACGAAGTTTCCCACCACCAGGGAATCCACGCTGTTGTACAGGTTTTGGAGCAGCTCGCCCGCGATGATGGGCACGGCGAATTGCAGGATAGCCTTAGCTATGCTTCCCTGTGTGAAGTTGATGGTCTTCCGATCCCTCATCGGTCTGCCCCCTACGCCGTGTTTAGGGCGTCATATACGCATCGTAGATCGCTTTTGACAGCTCAGCCAGCGCATTGTCCGGCCGATAGCGGGCGTACCCGGCTATATACTCCTCCTCCGATGCGGTATTACCATTATACATCAAAACGAGCATATAGACACCTTTTTTTGTGAACAGGATGCCGCCGTCATTACAGATGCGGTCGCAGGAGCCAGTCTTATGCGCGATCTTCAGCCGTTTTTTCCCCGGTAGGAGCCGAGGAATGCGTGAGTTGGTCTCGCAGAGGCTCATGAGGTCGACAGTTTTCTGCGTCCATTCAGCGTTCAGGATCCTGCCGTCCAGCAAGGCGGAGAAGGTTTTGAGCACGTCATTCGGTGTCGTCAGGTTGTTGGCGGTTTTCCCGAGGTAAAACGGGGTCATCCGGTAGCTGGGAAGGCCAGGGGCCTGCATCTCGCCGTCCGGGTTGGCGGTGCTGTATGCGGTGTCCAGCATCTCCTGGCAGCTCACCTCCACCGTCGTGCCGGCAAGGTCGAGCGGCTTCAGCACCTCCTTCCGGACACGGTCTGCCGTGACGAAACGCAGCACCTTGTCGGTGGCGGAGTTATCGGAATGGGCCATCATGAGGTACACGTAGTTCCACAGTTGCATGCTGAACCCGGGGCGCAGGGAAGCGAGGATGCCGCTTCCGCGGGATTTGTCCCCCTCCGCGAACGGCCATTCCTCCTCCAGGGAGACCTGGCCCCGCTCCGCCATCTTGAACAGCGCGAGCAGGAGCCAAATCTTGAACATGCTGCAGGCGGGGATCTGCTTGTCTCCGTTAACGGTATGGGAAAGGCCTGTTTCCCTGTCCAGGAAGGCGAGCCCGACTTCCGCCGTGGTGGAAGCCGCGAATTCATTCATCAACTGCCGGATCTTTTCAAACTGCATCAGTGACCACCTCCGTGCACATCTCGCTGTCAGCCGCCGGTGACCTTCAGGATCTCCAGCAGTTTCCTATCCCTGCCCTCCTGCCGTGCGGCGACTTCCCCGGGGGCGTACGTATAAAAACCCTCTCCCGTTTTCGCACCGAACTTGCCCTCCGCGTAGAGGCTGCGGATCAGCGAGCCCGGCATATCGTCGCTGCAGAGGTCTTTGAAAAGATTTTTGCAGATATGGAAGTATGTATCCACACCCCCGAAATCCGCCGTCCGGAACGGACCCATGACCGCGTATCGGAGGCCGAGCCCGTACTGAAGGACCCGATCAACATCGGCTATGTCGGCGTACCCGCTTTCCACGATGTGGAGCGCCTCCCTGAGCGCTGCGAACTGGATGCGGTTCCCGATGAACCCACTGGCCTCGCGATTCAGAGTGACTGGCTTCTTGCCGATACTTTCAAGGAACGCGTAGAGGGCATCCGCCGTTTCATCGGCGGTCTCCTCCGCCTTAACGATCTCCACCAGGGGCACGATGTAGGCCGGCGTCCACCAGTTGGCGCCGATATACCGGTCCCTGGTCGTCATTTTGGCGCATATACCGTTTACGCTGAGCCCAGACGTGTTCGTCGCAAGGATGGTGTCCCGCCGACAGACCTTCTCCAGCTGAAGGAAAAAGTCCTGCTTTACATCCATGTTCTCGACGATCGCCTCTATCACAAGATCAACGTCGCGAAAGTCGCCCAGCTGTTCCGTGAGCGCGATGCGTTCCCTGGCAGCAGCCGCCTCCTCTTCCGTCAGGATGTCCTGCTGGATCAGGACCTGCTGGTTTTGACGTATCGTCTCACGCACTCCTGCGAGAGCTTTTGGGCTGACGTCATAGAGCACGACGTCAAGACCGTGCTGGGAGAAATACTGCCCGATGGCAGCGCCCATGACGCCCGCGCCGGCGATGCCTATTTTACTGATCGTTCTCTGCTGCTGCAAGGGATCACCTCCTGTGACCGATCTTCGGACACATATCCTCCAAGACAGGGTCATTTTCCCGCTTCCGCGAGAAAGGCAGCAAGCAGCCGCTTCGCCCGTTCGTCAAAAAGCATCATTTCCGGATGGAACTGGGTGCCCAGGAAAAACCGCTTTCCGACCGCTTCGATGCTCTCGATACAGCCGTCCCGTGTCCGTGCACCGACGCGGAAGCCTTCCGGCGCCGTCAGGACGATCTGATTATGCAGGCTGTTGACCAGCCAAGGCTCGCTCCCTGCGATCCGCGCGAGGAGGGAATCGGGGTCAAGGACGATCTCATGATAGCCCTCATGGTCCGGTACCTGCTGCCGGTGTTCCTGGTGGATCTTTGGGTCGATGGCACCGCCCAGTGCCTGGGCCATCATTTGGTGGCCGCGGCAGGCGCCGAGGCAGGGGATGTCCGCTCGGTACGCATGCTGGAGGAGCCTGTCTTCCCAGGCAGCGCGCACTGGCTGCTGTTCGTAGAGATCGTAGTGTTTCCCATCCAGCCGTCCCCGTCCGCCGCCGGCCCCGCCTGTGAAATACAGGGCATCCACGCGACAGAGAACCTCCTCCGCATATCCGTCCAGGTCGGGGGCTTCCTCTCGGGGCGGCGGGATCAGGACAGGCACGCCGCCGTACCGGTACACGGCCTCCTGGTATTTCGTTTCGATGTAGTTGAAGGATCGGCTGTGGGCGTTCTTCAGCCCCGTCTCTTCGCTCCAGGCGCAGGTCACGCCGACGAAAGGCTTCATGATGCTCTCCTCTTTGCCGCGTCAGGATCTTGCCCTGATGCTGAAATAGTATCTGTCGGACGAATAGATGCCGTATTCGTTCTTCGTGCCGAGCGTGAGGAAGTAATCGCCCTCCTCCTGCGGTGCGCTGACCGTCATCCAGCCCTCCGCCGCTGCGGATGCGGGGATGACCTCCCGGACGACGGTGTTGCAGTTGCTCTTCTGGGAAAAACAGTAGTACAAGGGCTTGTCACCAGGAACGAGCGACGCGAGCCGCAGGTCCATGGGCTCCCCGGGCGCGAACACATCGCGCCGAATGGGCTCCGCATACCCGACCACGGCATACTCCGCTGACGCGCTGCGGTTTCCCGCCTCGTCCAGGGCTGTCGCCGTGTAGCGACCGCACGGCTGTTCGCCGGGACAGACCTTCCCATCCTCCGCCGAATACACGCGGACGCGGCCCGCCTGATCCGTGATCTCCACGGTCGTGTATGCCGGGTCCAGCAGGTCGAGCGTCACAGATTCCGAACCTGCAAGATAGTTGGATCGGTTTCCGTGATCCGGCACGATCACCGGGTTATATTCATATGCGGGCAGCACAGGGTCGCCCTCGACGCCCCGTTCGGGGTCGGCCTTGATGAAGACGAACTGGCTCGGCTCGTAGGTGATGCTGCTGTGATCGGGACGGCGATAGACCCAGTACGGTGAGGAGGGGCATTCATACCAATAGGCGATGAACTGATCCGCCGTGAACCAGGTGACGCGACAGTTGGGCAGTGTGCTTTCCGATACCTCGATGCGGCAGACACGTCCGTCCGCGTCCCGCTGTATGCCGGTGATCACGGCGATATGGGTGGCGTTCAGCAGCGCGTCCAGAAGCTTCAGGCTCTCCAATGCTGGCTGGCCCAGGCAGGCTACGTCCTCCATCTCGGCCCAGTTGCCGCAGGTGTGCTGTATGGGCAGGTCCCACACGTAGCTTGCGAGGCTTGAGCAGACCGTACCATACCAGGCGGCGGCGTTCCCCCGTTCGCCGTGGAACAGGTTTTTCGTATACAGGATGCTCCGAGGGTCCTGAAGCGCAGTCATGAAGCTCTCGATGGAGACGTGATACCCGATGAACTTCTGATGCTTGATGACGGACGAATAGGGCAGCCCCCTGCCCGGCCAGCCTGCGAACTGGAGGGATGGCTGGTATGTCTTCACCCCATCGGGATAGAGCACACAGCAGATGGGGAAGGGCTTTACGACGGTATAAGCGAACTCCGTGAATTGTCTGGCGCGCTTGAGCCCGTTCATCACGCCCCGGTTTTCCGGAAGGTCATATGTCAGAATCATTGAGGTCCACTCCTTTTATGATGGTTGAGCGAGAGAATATCCGGACCGTTCGTCCGTCAGCGCTCCTTCCTGCCCAGGGCCAGGCCGACCGCCATGATGAGGAGAGCGGCTGCCATGCCGAGGAACAGCGGGTCGAAGCTCGTATTGATCATCTTTCCGAAGAACACGAACAGCGGACCGGCGATGATCGCAGCCAGGGCAAAGCGCGGCGCGATCCTGCCCTTGAAAAAGAGCGCGCCCAGCAGCGGCGCGAACACCACCGCGGCCCGCAGACCCATGGAAAGAAAACTGAAATCCAATATGAGCTGGGAGGGGAGGAGCGTGAAGGCGACGCCCAGGATCAGCACCGCCGCAATGCAGACGCGGGAGAAGAGGAGCCCCTTCTTCGGGTCTGCGAATTTGTCTGTGACGGAGGAGACAATGTCCCGGTAGATGATGGTGCTGATGCCCAGGGAAAGGCCCGCTCCAGTGCCCAGGACGGCGATGAGGAGCGTGGCCAGCACCAGGCCCGAGAAGAAGGGCGGCAGATGATCGAGGATGAACTGGGGGAATGCCGTCTTCGCGGCCGTCGCCAGCAATCCTCCGTCAGCCAACGTGGTCGGCGCCGCGTTCACCCGCATGTACATGCCGACCAGGATGCCGCCTATGCCAATGGGCGGGATCATGCACGCGCTGATCAGGGCACCCTTGCGCGCTTGGGCATCGGTCCTTCCCGCAAGCACCGCTTGGGCGTAGGTCTGGGTGGACAGCACCCCGAGTATCAGGGAGACCCCGGCGCCGCCGTCCTTGCCGATGCCCCTTGCAAACAGATTGAAATACGTTTCATGCGGCAGTTCAGCCTTAAGCGCCGCCAGCCCTCCGGCAAGGTGCAGGGCCAGGAGGCCGGCGAGGATGACGGAAAGGTACAGCAGCACCGTTTTCACGATGCCGACGAGGCCCGTGCCCCAGACCCCACCGAACACCACGTAGAACAGCATCAGCAGGGCGACCAGCCCGGCGCTCACGACGGTGCTGAGGCCGGGGAAGATGATCTCCACGATGGCTGTTCCGGCCAGGAGCTGCGAGATGATGTTGATGAAGGTCCCTACGGAGTTCAGGATCGATGCGGTCATTTGCGCCTTTTTGCCATATTCCGCTCCGATCATGGCGGTCAGCGTGCCGACCTTCATGCTGCGCAGCGGCTTGGCAAAAGCGAGGGCCAGCAGCAGGCATGCGATGCCCGCTCCCAGGGTGAACCACCATGCGGACATGCCGTACGTATACGCCAGCTGGGCAGTCCCCACGGTGGAGGAGCCGCCCACCAGCGTCCCGATGATGGTGCCTGCGACGATGGCGGAGCCGGCCTTCGCGCCCCCTCCGGAAAAGTCCGAAGCATTCCTGACCTGGCGGCCGGACCAGACGCCGGCGGCGGTGATGATGCCCAGCGCTACGATGATGCCCAGTATCAGCCCTATAGGCATAGCTTTCAGATCTCCACAATCAGTTCTATTTCACAGGCGGCGTTGCCGGGAAGCCCCGCCATGCCCACCGCGCTGCGGGTATGCGACCCTTTTTCGGGGCCAAAGATCTCCTTGAGCAGTCGGGAAGCCCCGTCGATCACCTTCGGCTGCGCCGTGAACTCCAGTGTGGAGTTGACGAAGCCGGTGAGCTTCACGATCTGCTTCACCTTGTCCAAGTCCCCAATCACACTTCTCACTGCACCCAAGGCGTTGATGACAGCGATTTCAGCTGCCTTCTGGCTGTCCTCCAGGCTGAGCTCGGTCCCGCATTTGCCGGTGTACGCCATGGCTCCGTTCAACCGGGGCGTGCAGCCGGAGGTGAACACGATGTGCCCGGCGACCAGTTTCGCGCTGACAAAAACCGCCCCCGGCTTCCCGCCCTCGGGGAGGACAAAGCCGAGCTCTTCGATCCTTTTTTCGATCTCCATTTATTCGCTCCTTTGAAACACTGCCTGCAGAAAACTGCAGGCAGCGTTTCTGATCGCTCAGTCTACTTTCCGGGGAACAGTTTGTACAGCGGGATGTCGATGTCCCGCATGGGAGCGTGCTGGTTCATGCCCAGCACGTCATAGTCGAAGGGGCTGCCGGAGCTGTACGGCCGCTGGATATTGACCTTGAACCCCCGGCCTTCATCGAACCAGATGATGTCGCTCACCTTTTCGATGTCGAGGTTGTTATACCGCTTGGCGATCATCTCCCGCGTGATGATCTTGGACGCCTTCACAGCTTGATAGAAGTCTTCATTATCGAAGATGACGTCGATGGTATACCAGTAGGGACCAGCGTTCTTGGAACGGATAACGCGGGCAATCTCATACAGTTTCATAATTAGCCTACCTCCACAACTTTGATCGGGAACAGGGACTGGTCGGGTTCGATGGGCAGCAGATGATGTACGCACAGCTCATATGCAGGCGCAATATTCATGATGCTGGGAGAATACGTGTACGCCACATTGCCGGAGATGGTGGTCCGGCCGGGATAATTGCACCATACAAGGCCGTATTTGCCGAAGTAGTTGATCTCGTGCGCCAGCTCCTGCGTCGGGGCGACGACCTCCATGGCAACGCCTGCCTCGTGGGGGATGTCGTCCATCTGGGGCTCAAGCTTGCCCATGGCGGCGTTGAGACCGAACACCCGGAAGATGACGAAGTAGTCCTTGTCGATCTTGAGACCCATGGGCTCGAACTTGTTGGCGATACGGTTCTTGGTGTAGTTGAACACCCAGTCGATGTTGGCGATGAAGTTCGGGTCCCGCGCCGTTGTCATGAACAGGCTCCGGTAACCGACGAGGCGTGCGCCTTCAAGCTTGACTTTGTAGCTGACGGGATCGTCATGCCACTGGGAACCGGTGATACGGACCGCGCGCTCGCTGACCTGCGTCTTGAAGGACTTGGACATATCGAGGATGCCGCCGGGCTCCGCCTGGACGGTGGGGTTGGTCCGCTCATAGAACTCATGGCCGGAGATGGAGGCGATGGTGCAGTACCAGTCGTCCGTGGCCGGCTCCACGGTGAAGCTGTCCCCTTCAAGCGTGGCGACCATGGGCGTGCGCATGATTTTCGAACCGGGGTAGGGAAGGCCGGACGCGCTGCCGCACTCCAGGATCTTTCCGGCGTGGAGGGCGACGCCCTTCTGGCAGCCGGCTTTGACGGCGGGTGCAGCGAAACAAGCGTTGTCGTTCGCGCGACCGGCGAGCACGATGTCCGCGCCGGTATCCAGGCCCCTGATCAGGGCTTCCACGCCGACCTGTGCCACGATCTCGGTCGCATCGTCCACGTCCTTCTCAGTCAGAGCATGATCGTGCTGACAGCCAGCGATCTTTTCGCCCTTTTTGATGCGATCCTTCAGATAGTCCTTGTCGATGGTGGTGTCGATCACGGCAACCGTGAACTTCTTGCCCATCTCCTTGGCCACCTCATCCATGATGTCGAGCTGCCATTTGATATGCGGATGCCCGCCGCTTCCACCGGCGCTGCCCATGACCATGGGCGTCTTCTTGATGGAGAGCCCCTCCATCATGATGCGGCAGTCGTTCTTCCTCTGGAACCGGGGCACATGGGGCGAGCCGGAACCGAGATAGTACGGACCGGGATCGAGGGATCCGGCATCGGCGGCGATCGCGTCAAGGCCGTACCGGAAAGAGCCCTTGTAGGCTTCTTCGTCGATACCTACAAGACCCATGCAGGATGTGGGGGACATGATTTTGTACTGTGACATTCTCCGTACTCCTTTCAGATTTCACTTATTCCATATATGCTGCTTTGAAGCAGGTGACTGTGTTCTCACAGCCTGTCGTATTTCGGGCAGGCGAGGAAATGGCCGGGGGAGACCTCGACAAGCTCCGGGGTCTTGGCATAGCATTCATCGCAGGCGTAGGGACACCGCTTCGCGAAGCGGCATTCGTCCTTCGGCTCGATGGGGGAGGTGATCTCTCCCTTGAGGATGATCCTTTCCTTCTTCACATGGGTGTCGGGGATGGGGATCGCTGACAGCAGCGCCTTGGAATAGGGGTGGAGCGTGTTGTTGAAGAGCTCCCGCGCAGGCGCTTTTTCCACGATCTGTCCGAGATACATGACCGCGATGTCATCGGCAAAGTGGTTCACTACGGCAAGGTCGTGCGTAATGAACATATACGTCAGATTCATCTGGTCCTGAAGGTCTTCGAGAAGGTTCAGGATCTGTGCCTGAATGGACACGTCAAGGGCGGAAACCGGCTCGTCGCAGACGATGAACTTGGGCTTCATGGCGATGGCTCTCGCTATGCCGATCCTCTGGCGGCGTCCGCCATCCAGTTCGTGGGGATAGGAGTTCATCAGCCGCTCGGCGAGTCCGACGGTCCGCATCAGCTCCACGCTCCGCTCTTCAAGCTCGTATTTGTCGGTCACGAGCTTGTTGTATTTGAGTGGCTCGCTGATGAGCTGGAGGATCGTCATCTTGGGATCGAGGGAGGCGAAGGGATCCTGAAAGATCAGCTGCATCTCCTTGCGCTTGGCACGCATCTCCTTCGCGCTGAAGGTCGCCACGTCGATACCGTCGAAAATGATCTGTCCGGCGGTAGGTTCCACGAGGCGGAGGATGGCCCGCCCCGTCGTGGATTTTCCGCAGCCGGATTCTCCGACAACACCCAGCGTCTTGCCGCGCTCGATGGAGAAGGAAACGTCATCCACGGCATGGAGCATGCCGTCGGGGGTGGAGAAATACTTCTTCAGATTCCGTACATCCAGCAGGACATCACTCATGCCATTCCCTCCTCTCGATGTGGAACGCAGGATCGTCGTACGCGGTGCAGCATACGAAATGCGTGTCGCTGAAATACCGCTTCTCGGGGATCTTTGCCCGGCAGGCATCTGTGGCGTAGGAGCAGCGCTCCGCAAACGCGCATCCTTTGGGCAGATTGGCAGGGTCCGGCATCAATCCGGGAATGGGCTTGAGCTTGGAATCATAGTCATTGATGTTTGGAAGGGAATTGAACAGTCCCTCCGTGTAGGGGTGCTTGGTTTTGTTGAACACTTCGTCCAGCGTGCCCATCTCGATGATGCGGCCGGCGTACATGACGGCCACATTATCGCAGCTCTCGGCCACGATGCCCAGATCATGGGTGATCATGAGCGTGCCCGTGCCCCGCTCTCGTTTCAGGTTGTTGATGAGCTCCAGCACCTGGGCCTGGATGGTCACGTCCAGGGCTGTCGTAGGCTCGTCTGCGATCAGCATCTTTGGGTTGCAGGCGAGGGCGATAGCGATGACGGCGCGTTGCTTCATCCCGCCGGAGAACTGATGGGGATAGTCGCTTCCGCGCTTTCTGGGGATGCCGACGATCTCCAGCATGTCTCCCGCCAATTTCATGGATTCTTCATGGGACACGTTTTCGTGGCGGTAAATCACCTCGGCGATCTGCTCTCCCACCGTGAACACGGGGTTCAATGAGGTCATGGGGTCCTGGAAGATCATGGCGATGTCCTTGCCGCGGATCTTCTCCAGCTCGGAGGTCTTCGCTTTCATCATGTTCTGACCGCACACCAGGATCTCGCCAGATTTGATGACACCCGGCGGCGTAGCGACCAAGCGGAGGGCTGCGAGAGCCGTAGTCGTTTTCCCGGCGCCGGTTTCTCCCACAAGACCCAGGGTCTCGCCCTCGTGGATGGTGAAACTCACGTCATTGACCGCCTGAATGACGTCTCCGTCCACTTCAAATTGGATGGTGAGATTCTTGATTTCAAGAACAGCATTTTTCTCTTCTGCCATGGGTCAGTCCTCCTCACTTTCTAAGCTTCGGGTCGAGCGCATCCCTTAGACCGTCGCCCACCATGTTGAAGGACATGACCGTGAGCATGATTGCCAGACCCGGGAACGTAGTCATGTAGGGATAGTTCCGGATGAACCCACGGCCGGCGGACAGCAGTGCGCCCCATTCCGGCGATGGGACCGGAACGCCAAGGCCGAGGAAGCTGAGGCTGGATGCTGTCACGATGGCCTGTCCCACCTGAAGGGTGATACGAACGATGATGGGGGAGAGGCAGTTCGGCAAAATATGCTTCAGGATGATAGCGCCCATGGGCATGCCGATGGATCGGGAGGACTCCACATATTCGTTGTTCTTCACCGTCATGACCGAGGTCCGTGCGATGCGCGCCGTGGGGATCGTGCCGGAAATGGCCATGGCGATGACCAGGCTTTGGGTGCTCTGCCCCAGGGCGGAAACCACGATGATGCCCATCATGAGGCCGGGGATGGAGCCGATCACGTCCAGCACCCGGAAAATGTACAGGTCAGCTTTTCCGCCCAGGAAGCCCGCGATCGCGCCGAGGGTAACGCCGATGATCAGGGACAGAGCCACGGTAGCGAGGGCGATGAGCAGGGAGTATCTGGCGCCATACATGACTCGGGAGAAGATGTCCCGGCCCATGTCGTCCGTACCGAACCAGTGCGCCGCGCTGGGCCCCTGAAGACGGTCCTTCATGGTGTACCCGATCACGTCGGTCTTATAATCGAAGATCACATCGGCGAAACAGCATTCCAATGCCAGCAGGATCAGGAACGCCAGACCGATGACGGCCAGCTTGTTTTGGCTGAAACGGTGCCAAAATTCACCGAGAGGGCTTCTTTTGGAATACTGGGCCGAGATCAGCGTTTTCTTTCCTTTCTTATCAGCCATTTGCTTTTTTCCTCCTCTTCCCCTCAGTTGCGGCGAAGTGAGTGCGCAAACGCGGATCAACATATGCATACAGCAGGTCGGTGATCAGCTCGACGAATCCGACCAGGATACAGATCATGATAAGGCAGCCGCACGCGGTAGGGATGTCTCGTTGCTGGACGGAACTGACGATCTGTCGGCCGACGCCGGGCCAGCTGAACACGGATTCTGTCAACGCCGCGCCGGAAAGAGCGCCGGCGAGCTGCGTCATGGCTATGTTGAGGATCGGTATGGAGGCCGGTTTGAAAGCGTGCTTGGTGACCACCGTCCTCTCCGGGATGCCCTTGGCCCGAGCGGTCCTGAGGTAATCCTGGCTCAGCGTGTCCACCATGGTGGAACGGGTGGTCCTGGCCAGGGCCGCCATTCTGCCTGCACCCAGGGTGAAGGCCGGCATCAGCACGCAATACCACTTCTCATTGCCGCCGGAGGGCAGCCAGCCGAGCCGCAGGGAGAACAACAGCATGAGCATCATGCCGAGCCAGAAAGCCGGTGCAGACATGCCCAGAACGGAGATCAGGGAACAAAGGTTGTCGATGATCCCGCCCCGATGCGTGGCCGACAGCATGCCTAAGGGAACGGCCAGTATGGTGCCTATGATACAGCAGGCAAAGGCGAGGTACAGGGTGTTCGGCAGCAGCCGCAAGAAGATCTCCGTGACTGGCCTTTGGCTGCTCCAGGACACGCCCATGTCCCCGTGGACCAGCTTCCACATGTATTCACCGTACTGAACGAGCACGTTTTTATCCAAGTTATACTTGGCACGAAGCTCAGCCACCTTCTCATCGGACATGTCCTCCAGCACCATGGTGTCCACGAAGTCGCCCTGTGCAAGGTTCATGGCCAGGAAGATGATGAGAGAAGTGCCGATAATAACCGGGATCATAAGCAATAGTCTTTTCAGAACATATCGTCCCATGAAATGGTATTCCTCCTTTTTAGAAGGGATAAATAAGCGAAGCCTTTTGAATTGACCGGCGGCAGAGGCCTGCCGCCGGTCCTGAAATGGAAGCGGTTACTATGTTTTTACGCTTTATTATTCCGTGCAGCGGATAAGGCTGTAATCATGCTTGGTATCGGGGGCCAGCTCGATGCCGGACACGCCCTTGCGCCAGCCGGTGTTGCCCACGCCCACGTACATGGGCACGTAGGGCTTCTCAGTGTTGATCTCGATCTGGATCTGCTTGTAGATCGCGAGACGTGTTGCCTCGTCAGCGGTGGAACGGCCGTCGATGAACTCCTGAAGCATCGCGGGGTTGTCGTAGTGGGCACGGTTGGTGCTGTTCTTGATGTCCGGGATAAAGGAGAAGCGGTCACCGTCCGTACGTTGGGTGATGTTGAAGATCATCATGTCAGCGGCGTCCTCCGCCACAGCAGCGTTGAAGCCGGCGGTATCTGTAGCGATGACCTCTGCCTTGATGCCGATGGCGGCAAGGTTCGCCTGGATCAGCGTTGCGTCGCCCTGGAAGGCGGTGGTGACCAGCAGCTTGAATTCCAGCCCGTCCGGAGCGGAGGATTTGGCCAGATACGCCTTAGCCTTATCCGGATTGTACTCGATCTTCTCTTCGAAATCATCGAAGTAACCGAACTGATTGAGACCCCAGATCGTCGTGGCGACCTTGCCGAGGCCGTTTGTGGCGAATTCGCACAGATCGTTATAGTTGATCGCGAATGCGACAGCGTTTCTCAGATTGACATCCTTGGCGAGCTTGCCGCTGCGCATGTTGAACATGTAGTAGTAGACGCGCTCCTGCAGATAGGTCAGAAGCTCCAGGTTGGGATCGCCTTCCAGGGCGGGCAGGTCCGCATTCGCCAGGGCGACGACTGTGTCGACCTCGCCGTTTTGCAGAGCCACGGCCCGGGAAGAGGCTTCGGGCATGCACTTGAAGGTGATCTCCTCGGTGGGTGTTTCGCCCTTCTCCTTCCATACCCAGGAATCCTTATACTTGACCAGATGGACATAGCCGTTGACCAGCCAGTCGTCCACGACCCAACCCGCGGTGCCGATCAAATGGCCCTTCTCGGGGTCCGCTTCGCAGGCCTCGCGGTTCATGATGGAGCCGGTGGGAACGTAGATGTTGTGTAGGAAGTCCGCGTTGGGATTGTTCAGAATGATCCGCACCGTATAGTCATCGACCACCTCGATCTGCTTCATGAGGCCGGAAACCTTGCCCATGGTGGTGGCGTTCACGGCAGCGGTGCGCTCAATAAAGGTGAAGTACACGTCGTCTGCGGTGAAGGGTTCCCCGTTGGAGAAGGTCACGTCCTTGCGAAGATGGAACAGATACCGGTCAGGCGCTTCCACCTCCCAGGATTCCGCCAGCTCGGGCTCGATCTTCTTGGTGTCCCAGTTAAAGTAAAGCAGCTGGTTGTAGGTCATTTTGTTGATGTAGTCATTCGTTGCGCTGGAGTTGGTGTGCACATCCAGAGAGCTGATGTTCGCATCCAATGCTATGGTGATCGCTTTCTTGTATTTCACCGCTTCATCGGCTGTTTTGGTTTCCTGCTGCGTCTTGGTCGCATCCGTGACGCTGCTCAGCTCGGTTTTTTCCTCTTTCTTTTCTTCCGTCTTGGGCGTTGCTTCCTTGCCTCCGTTGCCGCATCCAATGGCGCACAGCAACATCAGTACTGCAAACAGTAGTGCTAAATACTTCTTCATGATAGATCCTCCTATTGCATCATTGTTCTGAGAGTCAAGCGTCCATCTGTAATAAGATTATCTGATAAAAACGACAAGCACTTTCCCCAGTATTGAACGGTATCACTTCCTCTCCAAAATGTTGATTGCTCACGTTGCTGTTCTGGATATGATAAAACAAGCTTATGCGTCTGTAAAAAAATGCCTTGGGTGTATTGCCAAATAGACGCAACCTTTTATTCGTATATTATAAAGCCAGTCTTGTAGTATTTCAAATGCGCGTTTATAATGAATAGCAATAAGAAAATGTAATGGAGGTGCCTGTATGGATTTGAAGGCGATACAATATGTGCAGGAGATCGTCCGCAGCGGCAGCATGACCAAGGCGGCGGAGCGTTTGTATCTGAGCCAGTCGGCGTTGAGCCAGTATATCAGCCGGCTGGAAAAATCGCTGGATACCACCATATTTCGGCGGGAAGCGAACCGGCTGCATCTCACACCGGCTGGCGAGATCTTTCTGAGGGAAGGCCAGAATATACTGAGTGCATACCAGCATATGTGTCAGCATCTTCGCCAGGCCAACACCAATTCGAATGAGATCATCCGCATGGGGGTCAGCGGTTTTTACGGCCAGTTCTTTCTCCCCAGACTGTTCAGCGCTATCAAACAGGACCAGCTGCAGATCCAGCTGCAGGTGGTCCAGGAGACCTCATCCTCCCTGCAAAATCTGGTTCGCGAGCATGTGCTCGACTTTTGCATCTCACCCTTCGGTGAAGCTTCGGAGGACCTCGTCTTCGAGTACCTCTGTACGGAAGAGATCATGATTGCCCTGCCCTCTGACAGTACAGCCCTGTCTCAGGCGATCCCTGGATACGATTTCCCTTCGCTGGATATCAGCGTGCTGGCGGACTCCCCTTTCCTGATGATGCGGGAGGGACAGTTCTTCACGCCTCTCGGATACCGTATATGCGACGCTGCTGGCTTCAAACCTCGGGTCGTCTGTGAGTTGATGAACTGGACCGCCATGCGTTCCCTGGTCGCAGCAAAGGTAGGGGTTTCTTTTTTGCCTCGGGAGATCGCAAGATCTGCGCCAAAGGATGGCCCTATCTCCTTCTGTCATGTCATCGCGCCTATCGCCACCACACGCCCGTTTATGATCACCACCGCCAAGGGTCGGGAGCGATCCCTTGCAGCACAGCAAACCCTGCGCATCATCAAGAGCATAGCCTCCGCTCCGGATTTTCCATTCTGATCATATCTCGGGCGACCCCTTTGCTTTGGGGAAACTACGGACGTATCGTTCATCAGAAAGCTCTTTTGTGAAACGCCCGCATCAGGAAGCACAACGCCGTTACGACGGTCGGAGTCGCTGTTTTCTTGCGCTTGTTTCGATAATGCTTCTGTGCAGAAAATGATTTTAAGTAAAACCATCAAATCTTGTATATGCATGACCGACCAGGCGAAGGGAAAACCTGGTCGGTCATACACGTATGCATCAGGAGGCTATTGAGCAACCGATTCGTTGAGGACCGGAACGCTTTGTGTTGGAGGATAGTTTCGATGAAACAACAGGGCTGTCACGCTACACGGCGATGACCGTTCATTCGGCCCTGGCTGTTCATCCGCAGAAAAATCATCTGTGTTCAGCCAAATGGCATGCTACGAAATGATCCTTTTCAAGTTCAACAAAATCCGGTTCTTTGCTGCGGCATACATCTGTCGCAATTGGGCATCTTGCCGCAAATCGACAAGCTGCCGGTGGATTGATCGGAGACGTCACCTCTCCCTTGAGGAGGATCCTCTTCCGTTCTCGATGAATATCGGGCGTGGGTACAGCTGAAAGCAAAGCCTGGGTATATGGATGGATCGGTTTTTCAAAGAGCGTCTCAGATGGTGCTTTCTCCACCATACGGCCAAGGTATAGTGTTTGCACCGAAGTATCGACGAAAAGTATTCTATGGAGAGAAGAAACAAGCGATAGGGAAAATACTGCGACAACTATGCGACTGGAAAGGCGTTAAGATAATTGAAGTGGAGATGTGTCCAGACCACGTACATATGGTAGTGGAAATACCTCCAAAGATAGCGGTATCGAGTTTTATGGGGTACCTAAAAGGGAAAAGCAGTACGATGCTGTATGAGTAATTCGGCGAGCTAAAGTACAAGTACCGGAACAGAGACTTCTGGTGCAGGGGATACTCCGTGGACACAGCGGGGAAGAATACGAGCCGAATTGCGGAGCACATTATGAATCAACTAAAGGAAGACCAGTTAGCGGAACAATTAACGGCCCGTTTACGGGCGGTAAGTAACAGTCCTACGCAATTGGCAGATCGCACTTACGCGTTTGACGCGTGCGCAAGGAACAGAGGGCTTTGCCCGCATATGAAAAACCACCGGCCTGGCCGGTGGATGTTTATTGGTACGAACAGTGATAGCGGATTCGACAGCGAACGACCATGCTCCATGTTCTTGCCGCACAGTGCCGGCAAGACTTATGGTCAAAATACGCTCGGTGTATCAAAAACGCCTGTTGCAAAATCCGCAAATTGATATATAATATATTTTATTGTTTTTTCTGGGAGGGGCCGCTATGGAGTATCGCGCTTTGCTGGATCGATTGCAGGACGGTCGGTTTCGGAGCCTCCGTTTGTCTCAGAAAGCGCTTCGGGCGCGTATGAAGGATGCTGGGTTTATGGCGGGGCTGCCGGCCACGCTGGGCGCCCGGCGCGTCCGCTGTTCAGAGGTGCTCTCCTGGTGTCAGCCGGTGATGGACGCTCTTTGCCCTCCGCCGGAGGGAGGCTGGCTGCTGGGCTGCTACGAGGAGCTGGCTCACCGCCTCTTCCCCGATCCCCAGCGGCGCCCCCTCAGCGTACCGGAGGCCCAGGCCATGGAGTTCTATCTCACCGTCCTGGACTACTTTCTAGAGACAGAGGCCGGCCGCTGTCCCCACGATCCCCTGAGCGACATCCCGTCTCTGACCGAGGAGGAGCTCTCTGACAGCCTGATCCGCGACGAGTATGGGCGGTTCTGCCAGGCGATCGCATCATCCCGCTTCGTGACGCTCATGCGGCTGGGCCGGGAGACCATGCCCTTCGACCCCGCATCCCATCCCATCGGGGTCCATTCTCTGGCGCTGCACATGGCCCGACAGGCCAAGATGGCAGGCATGACCGTGGACATCCCCCTGGTCAGCGCTGCCTCCCTGGCCCATGACATCGGCAAATTCGGCTGTCGGGGCAAGGACGCCCAGCGGATCCCCTACCTGCACTATTACTATACGGACCGATGGCTCACGGAGCAGGGCCTGCCCCGGATCGCCCACATCGCCGCCAACCACTCCACCTGGGATCTGGAATTCGAAAATCTGAGTTTGGAATCCCTGATCCTGATCTATGCGGATTTTCGCGTGCGGGGGACCCGGGAGAACGGACGGGAGATCGTGCGCATCTACGACCTCTCCGAGAGCTACGACATGATCTTCTCCAAGCTCTATGACATGACGCCGGAGAAGCAGCGCCGATATAGAACGGTCTACTATAAGCTGCAGGACTTCGAGCGGCTGCTCATCCACT
>JAEEGL016071401.1_pt1 | contig 19638 bp, 20 predicted proteins | sample 9134231 | NCBI WGS metagenome assembly JAEEGL01 (sample SAMN16246548, study PRJNA631951) | gut metagenome | biome: gut microbiome; feature: rumen; material: fiber-attached | host: Bos | place: Iran: Karaj | collected 2018-10 | reverse complement strand
TTTTAACATGCAAAAAAATTCACACTTGTTATATCTTTTTAAAGGATCTAAGCAAGTGTGATATTACTTGTATAAATAATTACTGTTTGTTTATATATACACATAATATCACCTTTCAGCAATATTATAGCATATTTTTCCTTTATTTCAAGGCATCATATATTACTTTGAATTCTTCATTTGATAGATTTTCCATCTTTTTATTTAATGTATCTTTATCAATATTATATTCTTCAACTACTTTTTTACTTTCTTTTTTAGTTAATTTTTGTTCATGAACTTTAGCAAATTCAATTAAAGCTTCCATTAAATTATTTTTAAGTTTTCTATCTCTTTTAAAGAACATTTCTCTAAATACAAACTTTTTAAAATTATTTTTAAGTTCACTTCTTAACATAGGAGTTAATTTTATCATTGAAGACATTACCCTAGGTTGTGGATCAAAAGCACTAGGTTCAATATCAAATAATTTTTCTGCTTTAAAAAATGAATTAGTTAACAATGCTAATTTTTCTATTTTATTTTCAACAACTGCATCTGCAAAACGTTTACCCACTATTAAATAAGATTCATCAAAATTACATCTTAATAGTTTTTCAATAAAAGGTTCAGTAATAGAATATGGAAGTGCAGAAATTATTTTATTACAATCAGGAATATATACATTAAGAGCATTACCATATATTACATCTACATTAGAATGTTTATCTTTTAAAACATTTATAAATGGTTCTAAATCTCTATCTATTTCAATACATGTTAAATGTTTAGCACGTCTTGCTATAGTATCACTTAAATCTCCCTTTCCAGGACCTATTTCTACAACAACATCCTTAATACCTAAATTACATGCATCTAAAAATGCATTCATAACACTCTTATCTACTAAAAAGTGTTGATCTAAATAATTAGTATCATTAACAAATTCTTTTTCCATAACAACTCCTATTTAAACTTTTTAAATGGTTCTCTATCAGGTAAGGGTAATTCAAATATCATATGATCTTTTGTAGTAGGATGATCAAATTCTAGTCTACTAGCAAATAAAGCTAATTGTTCACCTACTTTAGCATTTTTATTATATTTTTGATCTCCATATAATGGATTACCATTATGTGACATTTGAACTCTTATTTGATGAGATCTACCAGTTTCTAACTTAATTTCTACTAAAGACATATTATCTTTATAATCTAATCTTTTATAATTTAAAATACATAATTTACCATTTTTATCAACTTTAACAATATTCTTTTTAGTATCTTTTAATAAATGATCAACTAATTTACCTTTTTCATTTATTTTATTCATTACTACAGCATTATATATTTTAATAAATTTATTTTCTCTAATTTGATTAGACAATCTAGATGCAGATTTACTAGTCTTAGCAAAAACCATTATACCAGACACAGGCCTATCAAGTCTATGAACTAATCCTAAATATACATTTCCAGGTTTTTTATATTCTTCTTTAATATATTCCTTTAACATAGTTAATAAATCTTTATCTTTACTACTATCTTCCTGAACTGGTATATTAATTGGTTTTTCAACAACTAATAAATGATTATCTTCATACAAAATATTAATCTTCATCTGTTTTATTCTCTGTAGCATTTTCAACCTCTATACTATTATCACTAATAGTTTCATTCTCTTCTTCTATTCTTTTTATTTTACAATCTAAACCATGTTTAATTAATGATTCTACATTTACATTACCACTATTTAATTCATCTTTCATATTAGTAATAGAACCATCTTCCCATTCTAAGTATATGAAATTTATTTTATTGCAATCAAAATAATAAATATTATCTTCATCCCTATATAATTCTTCATATCCACCACTACAATCATCTATTTTATCAATTATTTGATAATTAGAATTTTCATGATTAATCTTAATAATATTAGGAAAATAATTATCAGCATCTATATCTGCATAGAAAATATATAATAAGCCACCACCTATTATTATCAATAAACAAATAAATAATATTTCTAACTTATCCTTAGATTTCATTTATTTACATTCCCATCTACCATATACACCACATGGCAATATTAAATTAGATTTAGTAATATTTAAACCAATTTCATCTGTAGTAATAGTTCCATTAGGTAACTTCTCTTTAATACTTGTATTTAATACATTTTTAAGTATTTCAGGTGTAATACCTTTTGTATATGAACTAATTAATAAGAATAAAGGTTCATCTGATAATATTTCTAAACATGACTCAATTAATATATTTAAACTATCTTCAAATTTCCATAATTCTTTAGATGGACCCCTACCATATGTAGGTGGATCCATTATAATAGCATCATATTTATTTCCTCTTCTTATTTCCCTTTGAACAAATTTTAAACAATCATCACATATGTATCTTATTTTATTATTCTCTAAATGTGATAATTTAGAATTTTCTTTTGCCCAATCATTCATTCCTTGAGAAGCATCTACATGTACTACTTCAACTGCACCTGCGAAAGACGCAGCCATTGTTGCTCCTCCTGTATATGCAAATAAGTTTAATACTTTAATAGGTCTTTTTGCATTTTGTATTTTATCTATAATAAAATCCCAATTAGCTGCTTGTTCTGGAAATAACCCTGTATGCTTGAATCCAGTTGGACTAACTTTAAATGTTAAATCTTTATAATTAATAGTCCAAAATTCAGGAAATTTTCTTTTATTTTCCCAATATCCTCCACCTTTATCATTTCTATGATAAATAGCATGATAGTTATTCCAATATCCTTCATCTTTATGTGTCCATAATGCCCATGGATCAGGTCTTCTAAGAATTATATCTTTCCACCTTTCTAATTTTTCACCATTACCAGCATCTATACACTCATAATCTTTCCAACTATTACTTACTAGCATATACCCTCCATTATTCTTTATCTAATTTTATACTATCCATTGCTCCTAAATCATAAACATCAAAGCCTAAAGCTTTTAATGTTTCATATGCTTTACCACTTCTTACACCGCTTTTACAATAAACTAATATTTTCTTACTTTTATCTAATTTTACATTTTCACTTATAGCATCAACAGGTATGTTAATAGCACTTTTAATGTGACTCTCTTTATATTCCTCTGGAGATCTAACATCAACTATTATATAATTACCTTCCTCTAATATTGTTTTTAATTCCACATTATCAGTATATGGTGATGGATGAATAATCACTTTTTGATTAGTTTGTTTTTTATCACAACCAACTAATAATAATATTATTAATAAAATAATAAGACCTTTTTTCATATTTACACCTTCAATATTATTTTAACACAAAAAATAAAATTTACGTGATAAAATGATATAATATTATATAGGTGATATTATGAATAATAAACTAGATCTTTTATTAAAAGAAATATCATTAGTTTATCATTTAAATGATGAATATATTTCTGATATACAAGAAAATATATTACTAAGGGCTAATTTTTATAAAAATGTTAAAATCAATTTTGATAATGAAACTATATATGTTAACAATAGTTCTACTTCATTAGATTTCTTTATTAATAGATTAATACATAATATTAGAAATTATCTATATACAAATGTATATAATCCTAATAATGTAGAAGATGAAGATTATGATGTTAATACTCAAACATTAAAAATATCAAATATAAATACTATTGGAGATATATCAATTAATAAACTAAAAAATAGAATGCCAGATGTAACTCCTGAAATAGCAAATATTGTAAATAAAAAAATAATATCACATGAATTTGGACATGCACTTCAAACATCATATAGTGGAATAGTAGGTACTAAAGATAATAAATATAAAGAATTAATTCAAAACTTAAATACAAAATATCCTAATATTTTTATAGTACCTTACTATGAGCAAAAATTAGTAATGAGACAAAATGGTTTAATACCAGTTGATATTCAAGATGGAAAAGATGGTATTAGACAATATTATGCTAATAAAGAAAGAATAATATTAATAGATGATATATTTGATGAAGATGAAGCTTTACAAATATATAAATTAGATAGAGTACAAGGAAAATATGAACTTGGACAAGATTGTTATAAAAATATATTTAATTATGAATCAAATAATTACAAAATAACAACATATGCAAGAATGATGAAATATATTCTAGGCTCAAATAAATCATTTAGAATAATGTATCAAGATGGAATAGAGTTTTATGAATTCTTTGATCAATTTGAAAAACTAGCAACAGAGATATTTAAAAATGGTGTTGAAAGTAAAAAACCTGTTGTTTCTTGCATATTAGATGCTCTTGAAAGAATAAAAAAGAATAATTCAATAAAAGATATTTTAAATTTAGATTTATTCTTTACAAGATGTTTAGAAAAGAGAGTTAAATATTTCTTTAAAGAAAATCTTTCTAAAGAAGAAATAAATGGTGTTAAAAAGATAGTTAATGAATTCTCCATAATATTAACTAAATGTAGAAGTGGTAAATTAGATCATGATTATGTAATGGATAACATAAGAAAAATAATTAATAAATATTAAAAAACTCCTAGTATTTACTAGGAGTTCTTTTATTGAACATTATTAATATTATTGTTAATTGGTACTTCAGGAATTCCTGTATCAGTAACAGTTGGCATTACAAATTCTGGATTAACAACTTCTTTATTTTCTTCAACTACTGGAGCTTCTCCGTTAACTGTTGGAAGAACAAATTCAGGATTTTCTGGTGTTTCTACATGTTCTACTGTCAAAGGAATTACTCCTTCTTCTATATCCATAGGAACTGTAGATATTTCTTCCATTGTTGCTGTAGGAACTTCAGGTATAGTTGGTATTTCTATATTTAAAATTGGCTCAGTATTATAAACTGGTTCAACTGAATTAATCATATTCTCTACTGGATTTTCTAATACTGGCTCTTCAGGAGTTGTCATTGGTTGAACCATCTCTGGTTGAACTACCTCAGGTTGAATTTGTTGAGCAATCTCAGGTTGAACAACTGACATTGCCACTGGTTGTTCTACAGGAGTTTCAACAGTTTGTTGAACACTTGCTGTTTCATTATTAATTGTTTCAATAGAATTATTTACTTCTTCACTTCCAGCTATTTCTCCAATAGGTGCTTCTCCAACATTATTATCATTTACAACTGTTGGTGTAAAATTATCTACTGGTTGTTTATCTTTTTTTCTAGATTTTAATATTAGAACAACAGATACAACTATTATAAGAATAATACATCCACCACACACTATCATTATATTAGTCATATTTAATAATGAGAATGAAAATTGAATTGAATTTTCTGCATCACCTGCTAAATTCCATTTAAGTGTTTTTCCATCATTTGTTACTTCAGTTGCATTATTTGAATTAGCTGCAACTGGTAAATTAACAACATATGTAAATTCTGATTCACCCATTAATTTAGTAAGTTCTGCAAAATCACCAAATGTTTCATTACTAGATAAGTCTGTACCATTTGTTTCAACATCTGCTACTGTTTCATTTACCATTTCTAATGGCTTTTCAGTAGCACCAACTTCCTCATCTAGATTTGGAAAATCACTAAAATCATCCTCATCACTCTCTAAATCCATTTCATTTCCAGAATTGAATTCAGCTTTATATTTAAAATTAGCTGTATATGTATTTTTAAAGAAACCTTTATCTAATTTAAATACTTTTGTAGTATCAAAATCTTTATCGTAAAAATTAGCAATATCAACAACAGAACCATTACTTTCAGATAGTTTATCAATATTATCAAATTTCTTAGATAATATTGCTCCTCCGTAACCATCTTTTTCTTCAACTAGTTCTACATTAAATCCTCTTTGTTTATATTCTGCTTGTGCCTCTTCATCTGTAGTTGCTGATCCCATATCACCAAGTTTAGTTGAAATTAAGATTTCATTTTCATAAATCATACTTTTGTCACTATTAATTGTCATGTTAGTATGAATTTTAACACAACCACTTAATAATAGTGTACATACTAATACTAGTATCACTCTCTTAATATTTTTCATATCCAACTCCTTATTTTATAAATATATTATATCATACCAAAATAGTATATCAAATAATTTTTATACATAAAAAAAGAAATATTTGGATATATTTCTTTTATTTTTTTGTAATAATCAATCTTTACTACTTTAATAGAACAAATTATTAATAAAAAAAAATCAATCCTGGGATTGATTTTTCTATATCAAACTTGATTTCTCAAGTAGATATCATATGGAGCAAGTGATGGGGGACGATCCCACGTCTCAGCCTTGGCAAGGCCGCGTACTAGCCGTTGTACTACACCTGCATCAGTAGTAATATATTAACATATTACTACACTAATTTCAATATCTTTTTATACCTGTAAATTTCTCTTCTGTTACTGGATTTACATATCTAGTAAATATACCATTTGCTAGACCAATGTATCCAACATATCCATTAAATTTTTTTGCTTTTTCTACTACTCTTTTTCTAAATAATAGTATATTTGCAACTCCTTTTTCATATCCATTTTGTAAATTTAAAAAGTCATCTTCACTATATAGAGTATATCTATACAGACACTTATTATCCATATCAATATATTTGTATTCTGTAGTTTCTCCCATTGATGATCGAACTTTTTGTATTAAGAAATTAGTTCCATCATCTCTAGTAAACAATTTAATTTTATCATTTTTTGCACGCATTTCCTTTTTAGCTTCTATATTTTTAGTAAATAAGAATTTATAATTATCATATGTAAATAAATTATAGTTTAAAATACTATTCAAATTAATTGTATCATCATAAATTGCAGTTTTAATAGTTTTACCATTTGAAATAAAACATCTTTGATATTTTCCTTCTCTTATAACTGTGTAAGTAATATCAACTCCATATTTTGTATTATATTTTTGAGTTTTTACTTCTATATTTTTATTTTTAAATAATTTATTATAAGCTTTTTGAAATTCTTTATTAGTTAAAATAGATGTACTAAGAACAGGTTCCTCAGTAACTTGATGACTTGGATATTCAAAAAAATATTCATTTCTACCAAAATATTTGAAACCACATTTATTATTTTCATATTCACTGTCTTCATTGTCCCATGTTAAATCAACAGGTATTAATTTTCCATTAATTCTTATTAAATTCCATGCATGCTCATATTTTCTATTTTGATATAAACATTCTATTCCTTGTCTATCTAACATTTCTTTATATATTGTGGAAAATCCGGCACATACTGCAGTTCCTGTTACTAAACCAAGTAAACATCTATTAGTATGTATACTTCTTTCAGTCCTTTCATCATGATCATATTTCATACCTTCACATAAAGTATTATAGATATACATAGCTTTTTCTAAATCACTCCATGTTGGATCAATATCTACTTCAATATTTTCTATCTTTTCAATTATTTTATAAACTTCTAGTGGAGAATATATTGTTCTTGCATAGTACTTTTCAGTATTATATTTTGGTTTTTCTACTTCATCTAAACCACCAATTATTCTTATTTTTAATGTTGGTTTCAATTTTTCAAAAATATCTTTTTTTTGACCTTTAGTATTCCTAAATACTATAGTACTACCATCTGGTAAATTATTAGCAAATTTCAAATCTTTTAGAGTAAGGGGTCTTTTTACTATGAAGTTACTCATATTTATCACCTTGACCTATCAAATAACAATTATTTTCATCAAAAACATTTACTCTAATTATTAAACCATCATAAAACCTTTTATGATTTTCATACTCTTTTTTAGAAATATATAAATCATTAACATTAGATTCTTCTATTATATTAGTATTTTCTACTGTAGTATTACTTAAATCAATTTTAGTAATATTTTTTGATAATGGTTCCTTTAATGTATAACCTTTAAAAGATAATTCTTTTACATTAGGAAAACATAATAAATATTTTTCATAAAAATTAGATGTGTATTCTACTCTTAATATTCTTATATTTTCAAATTTATTTGTTATTTCACAAAACAATTCACAATTATATAAATCTAATTCTTCTATTTTACTATTATAAATATAGTTCATAGTATCTACATCTAAAATAAATCTATTAAATGTTATCTTTTTTAGATTTTTAAATAATATTAAATCTTCTAGATAAAAATCCATATGATTTTTTTTAATATCTAAACCATTAATAGTTAATTCACTTATATTATCTAAATCACTTATATTAATATCTTTAATAAATTTATTTAAATATAATTCAATTTGATCAATTATTTGTTTAGATTTTATATTCATAATAGTTTCTCCTTTATATGTTTATTAAATATATTAATGTTCATTAATAATAATGGTATTGATAATAATAATGCCCCTATTACATCAGAAAAATAATGTACACCTAAATATATTCTAGATATACTTATTGATATTATTACAATTAACACTAATGGTAATAAATAGTTTCTTGTTTTTCTATTTAATGTAGCAACATAACATAGGAAAAAATAAAATACTATAGATGTTAATGTATGTCCACTTGGAAAACTATATTTATCAGGTATCGCTATTAAATTAACATCTGGTCTTGCTCTATTTACAATTACTTTTGAAATAAAGGTTATAGCAAGTACACTTATATAATTTACAAAATTTACATATGAATGATATTTATTTTTATTAAATATAAATATACACACAATAATTAAAATTGGTATATAATAATCGCCAAAAAATGTAATATTTTTAAAAGAAAGTGTTAATTTTTCATCAATAATATTATCTCTATATGTAATAATTTTATGGTCAAAATTTAGTATTTTTTCATACAAAAATGAATTCTTTATAAGTGTAAATATAACTATCAATAATACAATTGATATTATATATATTAAGTTTTCTTTTACTATTTTCTTTACCATATAATAATTATAACATCTTTACATAAAAAAAGTAATACCGAGGTATTACTTTGTTCCATATACTCTATCTCCTGCATCTCCTAATCCGGGTAGTATATATCCAACATCATTTAGTTGTCTATCTACACTAGCACAATATATTTGAACATCAGGATGAGCTTTTTTCAATGCCTTAATTCCTTCAGGAGCAGCAATTACACATAAGAATTTAATCTTTGTAACTTTATCTTTTTTTAATCTTTCAATTGTTGCGATTGCACTGCCTCCTGTCGCTAACATTGGATCTAGTATTAATACTTCTCTATCTTTAATATTTTTAGGCATTTTATAATAATATTCAACAGGTTCTAGTGTTTCTTCGTTTCTATATAAACCTATATGTCCTATTTTAGCATTTGGTACAACAGTAAGAATTCCATCTATCATACTCATTCCTGCTCTTAAAATAGGTACAAATGCATAATTATCTTCATTTATACATTGTGTTTTATATTCTTCTAGTGGTGTTTTTATAGTTGTATCTTCTAATTTAGCATCTTTTAATGCCTCATAACATAAAAGTACTGCTATTTCACCTACTATTTCTCTAAACTCTTTAGTTCCTGTTCTTTTATCTCTTAAAATTGATAATTTATGTGTTATAAGTGGATGATTTAATACTACCTCTTTCAATCTTCTCTCTCCCTTATTAATAGATTTAATAAAATTCCTACTACAGCAGCTAAACTCATTCCTGATAATGATACAGAAATATTTTTAGTTATTAATGAAATTGCTGCTCCACCAAGTCCTAATACTAACATTGAAGATGCTACAATTACGTTCTTTGGTCTTGAGAAATCTACATTGTTATCAATTAATGTTTTTAAACCATTTACTGAAATAAATCCATATAGAAGAATTGAAATACCACCAAGTACTGGATTTGGAATTGATGATATAACAGCAGTTAATTTTCCTAAAAATCCAAATAATATTGCAAATATTGCTGCTAAACCTGTTACCCATACAGATGCAACTTTTGTCATACCTACTACTGAAGTATTTTCTCCATATGATGTATTAGCAGGTCCACCAATGAATCCTGCTGCCATTGTAGCAAGTCCATCTCCCATAAGAGTTTTATCAAGTCCTGGATCTTCTATTAAGTCTCTATCAATAATTGCACTTAATACTTTATGATCTCCTATATGTTCTGCCATTGTAACTAATGCTATTGGTACTATTGTTAATAATGCACCAAAATTTAATTTATAATGTACAAATGGTATATAGAATGCTGGCTTTTGTAAGAACTTAGCAGCTTCTACTCCACTAAAATCTACTACACCTAATATACATGCACATATATAACCTGCTACGATTCCACATAAGAATGGAATAACTTTAAAGAATCCTTTTGCTTTAATTGCTAATAATGCTGTTGTTAAAAATGCAACAGTTGCGATTAATAGATTTTTCCATGGAACTACTTCTAAATCTAATCCTACTTGTGATACTGCTGATGAAGCAAGTCCTAAACCTATAATCATAATCATTGGTCCTACTATGATAGGTGGTAATAATTTATTAAGCCATTTCTTACCAACAAGCTTAATAATTATTGCTACTATTACATAAACTAAACCAACACCCATAAGTCCTGTAAACACACTTGCTTTTCCACATTTTAGAAATCCTACTATCATTGGTGAAATGAAAGCAAATGAACTTCCTAAATATATAGGACTCTTTCCTCTTGTACATATAATATAAATTAATGTACCAATACCAGATGAAATTAATGCAACTGATATAGATAATACTTCACTTCCAGCTGCTTGATTTACTAATATTGGAACTAATACAGTAGCACCAAACATAGCAAATACATGTTGAAGTGATAAAAGTAGCCATTTTCCAATTGGCGGTTTGTCATTAACATCGAGTAACATTTTACTGTTTTTCTTCATATGTCCTCCTTATAAAACAATAAACTTAAGAAAAAAAAAGTCTCACCAATAAATGATGAGACTAAATATCAAAGAAATTAACAACAATAGTACTTCTTTCATTACTATTAAAAACAATTTTAGTTTTTAGAGCTAATTCTTTCATATATTTTTTCCTCTTTTAAAAGAATAACATAAATTATTATTAAATACAACTAATATTTATAGTTTATTAAAAAAAAGAAATATTAATTAATATTTCTTTGACTGTGAAACATATATTGTATTACTAAACCAGAATATTCACCAAAATGCTTTTTAGCAAACTCTTCTATTTCTTTTACATTATCTTTTATATTATAATTTTCACTCATATATTGTTTTACCCATGTATCTATTGGAAATACATCAAATCTATGATATCCAAATAATAATATACAAGATGCTACTTTTAATCCTATTCCTTTTATTGACATTAATTTATCTAATGCATCTTTTGTTGACAATTTGTCTAAATCTTTTAGATTTGAATATTCTTTTAAATAATTAACTATATATTTATCTCTAAATCCTACTCCAAATTCTCTAAAATCTTCATTATTTAAGTCTTTTAATACTTCATATTTAGGAAATAAATAATATTCTTTATTATTAAACACTATTTTTTCTCCATATTTTGTAGAAAGTTCTTCTATACTTTTAGATATTCTTTTTACATTATTATTTTGACTAATTATATAACTAATACCCATTTCAAATTTATCTTGATTTGGTATCCTATATTTTTTACATTTATTAATTGTATCTTTTAGATCAAGGCAATTATCTATTAAATAATTATTAATCTTATTATAATCTTCATTTAAATCAAAATAATTGTTAATAACTTCTTCTATATTATTCATATTTGAAGAATTAACAATTATATTATCTCCTTCTTGTTTTAAATTAACTACTCTATCAATTAAAATATTAGTTAAACTTCCATCTTGTTCTTCTGTTACTCTAAAACAAGCACCACTTAATAAAATACTTTTTATATCAATATTAGTTGCCTTAATTATCATTTTATTTTTTATCCTTTGCTTTTTTTATTATTGTTAAAATAAGTACCATTAAAACTAATAAAACTAAAAGGCAAAAGAAAATAAGAACTTGAAATCTATGATCAACGTCCATTAAAAAGAAATCTTGTAATAAATATCTCATACTTTTCACCTCTTTCTATTTTAAAACTGGGACATATTCGTCTTCATCTTCATATTCAGCTTTTTCTATTTCACTATCATATTTTTTCTCAATATACATTTTTCCAAGTACAGCTGCACTTAAACCAAAAACCTCACTAGTAATAGCTAATGCTTCTTGAACATTTCTATTTTTTTTATTTTCTTTTAGTAATAATTCTCTATCTTCATCACTACAATTTTCAATAGAATTAATAATATCATTGTTATGTCTATATGAACTTTCCATAGCATTTATTACTACTGGAGTGGAAGAAGCTACTAATATATAGGCAATAGCTTGTATCATTATTAAATTGTATTTCTTTTTAATAAGTTCATATCTATTCATTTTTTACCCCCTAAAAGTATTGCATATTATACCATTATTATAGTTTTATGTCAATTTTACACTATTTTTTATAATCCAAAAAATATACTCTTAATTGCTTTAATATCTGGATAATTCATACTATTAATTCTTCTTTCAAAACTTCTTCTATCATATTTAACACTAACTTTTTTAACTGAAACATTTTTATCATTAATGTTAACTGAATAAAAATATGTTTTTCCATTCTTAGTGCATCCACTAGAACCTACACCATAATATTTAATACCATCTATTTCTCTAAAAGATTCATCATGATTATGTCCATAAAATACATACTTTGATTTTTCTTTTTTAAACACATTTATATAACTATTATCTTTAAATATATCTAAATGTTCAAAAGGATATACATCATTATTTATAAAAAAGTGAAAGAATGAAAAGCTAACTCCACCATAATTATGATCATATCTTAAATTATCCTCAATATTTATACCTTTTAAAGTTTTTGTTACCCAATGATGATGTTCTAATTCCAAACCTTTTAAATCTTCATCTATTTGAGGTCCCCTTATATAATATAAATCATGATTACCTGAAATAAATTTAACTTTCTTTTCTTGTAATAATTTAATACATTCATATGAATCTGGTCCTAAACCAATTGCGTCTCCTAGAAATATTACTTCATCATAATCATTACCTATTTTTTTAAAAATAGCCTTTAATGCTTGATAATTACCATGTATATCCGAAAAAATTGCTAATTTCATATTATCACCAATACTATTTTAACATATTTTTGCAAAGAAAAAAATCAATCCTGGAATTGACTTTTTTATATATCTAAACTTGAGAATCCCAAGTAGATACCTATATGGAGGAACCAGTCGGATTTGAACCGACGATGACGGTGTTGCAGACCGGTGCCTTACCACTTGGCTATGGTTCCACACGCATATAATTATAGCAAATTATATGCATTATTTCAAGATAAAAGTGTATTTTTGCCCTCTAATTAAAAGGACTAATTGCAATTTATCAGCATCCATTAATTCTATAGGAACTTCAAAATATGTAAATTTATCAGTTTCATATATTACATCTTTTGGAACTAACTTAACATTACCAGTTTTACCAAGTGCTCTATATGTTAAAATACCATAATATTTATAAAAGTCAGATGGTTTTTTAATATATTTAGCCATATTAACACTTTCATCAACTTTTATTTCTGAATTAATCTTCATAATAGCACTAATGCCAAGAGAAGTTTTTTCAGGCATTACTGTATATGTGCCTTTTTTATTTTCTCCATCAAATACATAATCATATTTTTCCATGAACTTTTCTTCAATTTGATAAGCAGTTATAGTTAAACTTGTATCTTTTAACATTGAATCAGTAAATGTTGTTTGATTAGGTATTGCCTTAGTACCATTATCTTTTATTTCATCTAAATTTTTAGGTTTAATTATTTTAGCTTTATAACCTTCTGTAGTATTAGTAAGTACATTTAATATGTATTCTGTTGCTAATTGTGATTTATCTAATTCAAATACAACTATACAATCATAATCTGAACCAGATTTTACTTTATTACTTCTAAATGTTTCACCTAAATCAATGAATTTTTCAGGTAAAGACATATCAGCATATAATAAATCTTCTTTATAAGATAATCTAAATGTTTCTCTATTAACATTTATGTCTTTTGTTGTTTTATTTTGTATTTTAGTTTTTACTAATAAATAATATTTATCTTTTTTAATTATTTGATTACTCTTATCTGATGAAGTTATATAACTTTCACTTACATCATAAGTTAATCCATTTGCTATAAAAGCTGCTTTTTCATAATTCTTATCAGCATATACATTTATTTTTGAAAAACCTATCAAAGATGCTATGAATATTATTGCTGAACAAACAATAATAACAAATAATTTATTTTCTAATACAAAGTATTTAGATAGTCTTAAAAATTTTCTAAATCCTCTAGCATATTTATAATTATCATTGCCAAAAGTTAACTCTACCTCTTCACTATCTGACATTTCAATATTCATTTCTTCTAGATCTTTTTTGAAGTCAAACTGTTTAATATTGAAACCAATTGTTCTACCAAACATCAAGAATATAACAATTATTTGCGGGAATAAGAATATAAATGAAATATCTCGATATGCTCTTACTGTTTCAACATCAAACATAGATCCATGTAATCTATCAAATGAAATTGCCATGAATACATAGTAAGTAAATAAACAAATATAGAATAAAACTGTGTATAAATACAAGCTTTTACTCTTATTTTTTAATGATAGGATAAAATAGATTAATGCGCACACTAAAATAGTAAAAATACAGGCCACATACATAAATGGCGCTACATATTTACTAACAAGATTACTTACATCAGTATATGAGTGTAAATTAACATATCTATTATAAAAATCATATATATCAAGTGTCTTTTTACCCAAATATACTGCTAAAAATAGTAAAATACCATGTATTAATCTAAAATTCTTGATTAAAAATGCATAAGGTTTTTTTACTAACACCTTAACCAACTCCTATTATGCATTAATTATAACACGACATAAAAAAAAAGACTAGTAGTAACTAGTCTATTTATGATATACAAATATAGTATTTGAATCATTAAAATTAAGTTCATAGTTATAAAATATCTCTTCACTACCATTTTCAGGTGTATATTTATAGAATTTTTCACCTAAATAGTAATATATTTCATTTCTATATTCATTAACAATATTTATTTCTTCATTGTGAATTAGTTGTTTATTTTTACTTTTATCAATACTCTTATATGTAGAACCATTATTTTTAGAATACTTATAAATTGAATTATTTACATCATATTTTATTTTATCTACTTTATATTCTACTTTACTACATGTAACAAATTCACCATTTTCATATTTTACAAAACCAGTTTCATTATTACATTTAATCTTCATTTTCTTATTACTTGTATTTAATTCATATAATATAGAGTTCTTATTATCAAAAATATAAATATTTTTATTAACAGATCCTACAAAATATGAATCAAAATCAATAGTATATTCTAAATCATACTCTTCTATATTCTCATTCAACAAATTAAAAGTATATATTTTCTTATACTCATATTCTGAATTATAATCAGCCATATAAATAGTATCTTTATATAAATAAGATAATGAATTATCATATCTATCTTTATCAAATATATCTATATTTTTAAATTCTTTACCATTCATTAATATATAACCTTTATAATTCCATAAAGCTATATATTCATCTTTAGATAAATTATTATTAAAAGAAAAATCTTTTTCTTTCTTATCAATAACTATCTTTTCACTTTTATATTGTTCTAATAAGTCATTTTCAATCAAATTATAGTCTGTATATGTTTCATTAACATAACATAATGGATATGTTTCTACATCTTTTATTTTAAAATATATACAATTTAAATCATCTGATTTAATTTCATCTATCTTTTTAATATTTGATTTACTAAAACTTCTATTTTTATAATAATCAAAATTATATGTATGATTTTCTTCTTTTATTTCATAATAAAAACGTTTCTTTGAATATATTTCTTTTATTTTATAATTATCTACTTCATATTCTATTGAATAATTAGAAAAATAATATTTACAAAGAATTAAAATTATACATATTAGAATTGATATTATTAATCTCTTGTTCATATATTAATTATACAATATATAAAAATAAAAAACTAGTTTCCTAGTTTTTATTTAATTATTCCATTTGTCTTTAAGAATTTAACTGTTTCTTCTTCTGTAGAAAAACCAACTGTATCAGATACTACTTTTCCATTCTTAACTATGAATGTAAATGGTACAGCTCCTTCAAAGTTAGTTAGGTCAAAAGTAGAAGTTACAATATTTTGTTCATCAGTTGTTAAACTATCTACTTCAAAGAAATAAAGAACAAAATTATTATCTCTAGCTAATTTAGTAATTGTTGGTTTATATGCTTGGCAATGTGGACAAGTTGTTGATGCTAGAACAGTTACAACTGTTTTATCTTTAACATCTTTAACCCATTCAGATACTTTATATTCTTCAGCTGTTTCATTTTTATTATTTTCTTCTTTACCATTTGGTAATATAAATGATAATCCAACAAATGCTGCGATACATATAATAGTTATTAATATAGGTTTAATATTTAAACTATCTTTAGAAGATTTCTTTTCTTTTCTTTCTTTTTTTTCTTCTTCGTAGTCTTCTTCCTCTTCTTCTAGTTCTTCAACCTCTTCTATTTTTTTAACCTTTTCTACTTTTTTCTTTGTAGTTGTCTTTTTTGCTTTGTTTGCCATAATTCACCTCAATTATTATTATATTCATATTAAGAAAAAATGGCAAGAAAAAAGAGATTTTACAATCTCTTTTTATCTTATTTACAAACTTTCTTTCCTTTAACTGTTCTAGTTTTTCCAGTTCTAGTCCATCCTTTTAATGATGTCTTAGCACTCCAAGTATATTTATACTTGTTAGTAGTAACTTTTTCTTCAGTAGCTTTCTTTTCTTCTTGTTCATATTTATTACATGTACTACCTTCAAGAGTATATCCACTTGGACATCCTAATGTAGAATCAGTTATAGTTTTCTTACATTTATTTCCTTCTAATTTATATGAAGAATCAGCACACTTATAGTAGAAACTTCCTTCAGTAGCTTTATAACATTTTAAGCTTTCTCCAGATCCTTCTTTAATATTAGCTTCAGCTGGACAACTATATGTTTTAGTAGTCTTAGTACATTTTGTATTTGTACCAGAACCACTCATAGTATATCCGCTTGGACAACTTGTTTTATAACATTTTAAGTTTGCTCCAGATCCTTCTTTAATAGTAGTATCTGATGGACAACTATATAATCCTGTAGTCTTAGTACATTTTGTACTTGTACCAGAACCACTCATAGTATATCCACTTGGACAACTTGTTTTATAACATTTTAAGTTTGCTCCAGATCCTTCTTTAATAGTAGCATCTGATGGACAACTATATGTTGTTGTTCCTGGAACTGTTTCATTTTTATAACATGTTTTTGGAACATTTACATTACTACAACTTTCAACTGGTGTTGAACCATAACATGTACTACATGTTGTAACAGTCTTACCTGTAGGACCTACAGATGAAGTACAGTTACAAGAATAACTATATGATTGATATGATGTAGAACATCTTCTTTCAGTAGTTGAACAATCATATGGTACTTGTTTAGTAGTTGATGGTGATGTACTTGTTTTAGTAGTTAATTGTACTTTATTATAACTTGCTGTATCAGTTGTTGAACTTGTTTGAGTAGTTAATTGTACTTTATTATAATTTGCAGTTTCAGTATTTGTACTTACAACTGGAGTTAAACTTACTTTTGATCCTTCAGTTGAAACAGCAATTGCATCTTTAACATCGATTCTTTGTCCTGATGGAATACTATCAGCTGGTTTAGAATCAACTAATACTGATTTATAACAATATTTACCTTTTAATGTATATCCACTAGCACAACTATAAGTTGATTTAGAACTTGATGTTAATTTCTTATATTGATATTGTTTAATTTTTGGAGTTGTACAAACTTTTTCTTCTTTTTCTTCTTTTTGTTCTTTACATACACCATTTAAACAATATGTATGACATCCTAATAATTTAACTGTATAGTTATTTTCTTTAGGACATACAAGGTTAGTTTTTAATTCATAACCTTCATCTAATTTTGTAATACCAACGAATGATTCTTCATTATTACATTCGTTTCCATCTTCATCAATAAATGGAATAATTAATTTTTTCTCAATCATTTCACCTAATGATATTTTGATTTCTTGTCCTACTTCTGTAGGCATTTTTTCGTCAGTGAAATAACTTTCACCAGCTTCTTGCATATATCTAATATTTTCTCTAAATACGTTACTATAGAATGGTTTCATATTTGGAACCTTTTTATTAAATAACCATACTAGGATGAAAATGAATAGACCAGCAAATATAATTTTAACGATTAAATCTAAAATACTAAATCCGTTTTTATTATCATTACTATACATAATCAAAACCCCCTTAATTTTTTATTTTCTTATTAGTCCACAACCTATTTCAGTTTCATACTTACTATCATAGTAAGCTTTAGCACCTACGAATAATCTTTCTGGTAAAGATAGATTTTCTTGTGCATATTCATCAGCATGTCCTGCTCTAGCAGCATTTGCATCTCTTGCAACGTCGTTAATTTGATATCTTATTTCTGATAAAGCTACTTTTACTTCTTGATTTGTAGCAGGATCAATACAGTAAGGTATACAAATATTTAAACCATGTGCTTGAGCATATTCTAATATAGTTGATGCATATTTTGCATCTATTGCATGATATAAGTTAAATGATACTGGATATGGTACTTGATGAATACTTGGATATTCACCTGTGAAATCTACGTATTCAAATAAGTTCATATAGAAAATTCCCCATCTAGTAGCAGCTTCTACAAATGCTTCATTGTTTTGAGCTCTAATAGCTTCTACTACATCTATCATTATTTCATCAACTTTTAATGCTATTTGTTGTGCAACAGAACCATCTAAGAATAATGGTGCCATTGGTGTAAAGTAAATATTTGTACCATATTGTTTGAATGAATCATAATTTGCAATAGTATGTACATCGTTAACAGCATCAATTATATCTGCTGCATTAAATGTTGGTGATCCATCAGGTTTTAACATAAATTCACCATTCATTATTCTTAAATCATTCATAAGTTCTTCAACAGAGAATCTATTTTCTCCCGCTGGAGATGGTCTATTTGAAACATAATTAGTGTACATCCACTCAGCTCTTGCTCTTAATTGAGCTTCATTTGTAGCATCTGTGAATTGTCCAAATGATTCAAATGGTAATTCAATTGGTTGCATATCTTCTACTGGTTGCATTTCTTCTGTAGCTTGCATTTCAGCAACTACTTCTTCAACAGCAGCTTCTACAGTTGGTTCTGGTGTTGCAACTGGTGTAGGTGCTGGAGTTGGCTCTGGAGTTGGAACTGGTGCTGGTTCTGGTGTTGGAGTTGTAAAATCAATTTCTACTTCTTCACCTTCAGCATTTTCTAACTTTGGAGTCTCAGTTGGTCTTGGAATACTAAATATACTAGCTTTAACATCAAATTTAGTTTCATTTTTATTAT
>JAEEGL011428722.1_pt1 | contig 19638 bp, 14 predicted proteins | sample 9134231 | NCBI WGS metagenome assembly JAEEGL01 (sample SAMN16246548, study PRJNA631951) | gut metagenome | biome: gut microbiome; feature: rumen; material: fiber-attached | host: Bos | place: Iran: Karaj | collected 2018-10 | reverse complement strand
GGCCTTGTCCAAATGAATCCATTCGTTTTTCAGATCTCTTAAACAAGAAATCACATATGATTTAATCCTGCCAAACATTCTTAGATTAATCCGACTATTTAAAACCCTTGTTGAAATACAGGTCCCTGGCTTTGAACCCATGGCTCATAATAAAGGACCAAAGGTTTCTGTTCAGTCGGTTGTTCAACCCAATCCTTGTACAACAATTTAGACGTATTACCCGTGGTCACACCTAAAAAATCAGTTTTATTTCTTACGGGAGCAAATATACATATCTTTTCCAAGATGGCCGAAGTTCCGGATGTTGAGCGACTATGCTTTGAATGGTTTACGCGGACTTTTCTGCGGAATGCCATATATCGTACTTACATTTTGGCCGTCTCAGACAGAGCTTTACGGGTGATTCCTCAGTATGACTACTCAGTATTCGTGAACCTGATGGGGATGAAATATACGCCGGCACAATCTGTTGTCAATATGGCTGTGAATTGATAATCGCCCACGTTGGCGACACGGCGGTCCAATTGGAAATTCAAAGTCATCGAGGACTCGATCATCCCGTTTGCGGTATAATTAAGACCCGGGTATACATCTCCTCCTTGGACCTTCGTCTCTACTCGGAACATGACAGGAACGTCTGTTTCGGCAGTCAAGTTGATTTCAAAAGAAACCGGAGCGGAGGATTGGGAAACGGAGCCTGTTCCGAAATCAATTTCCTTCCGGTCAAGAATAAGGTGATTCTGACATGGCTCCAGAGTGAGATCGATTACGATTTCGTCCCGTATATATTCTTTGGACTCTGACATTTTCCGATTATAGAACTCGGGAAGGGCGATGACTTGGATCTGACTCACATAAGGAAGTTCATCAAAGCTATAGCGTCCTTCTTGATCTGTCAAGACGATCGTGTCCGTGCAATTGCAATAAATCGGGATTTCTTTGAGCGGATTGCCTTGGTTATCGGTTACTCGTCCCACGAGATTGGCATAAAAATCCCGGCTTGTTGTTTCGATGACCAATGGGATGGAGGACAGTTTCATTCCGTCAATTCCGATGATCAGGGAACCTTCCAGAAGACTTTCCTCGTCATCATGTCTGATTTCGACAGTGACGGTTTTAGTTTCCCCTGCATCGAGCTGGCAACGCCATTCAATGAGTCCGTCGATTTTTTCACAACCAAGGATTCTTTGCACCAAGAATCCTACGCCACTAGGAGCCAGTGTCAGGGAAACCGGTTTTTTCGTCAAATTCGTCACCGATAACGTCCGGGTAGTCACCCTAGGAGCGAAATAGAGCTCTTCTGCATCCAGACTGAACAGGGGAATCGGTGTCAAGGTCACATTCATTGTCTTGTTTCCTTGAAGGGTCAGCGAATACTCCGCAGGTTCATAATATGAGCTGGAAAACCGTAGCAGATAATCTCCAGAGGGAAGGTTATCCAAGGAATACCGGCATGTTACCGCATCTTCTGTACCTACAAGACCTGCGTAGGTCTTCCCGGTTGAATTGTCCGTAGCGCTCACATTCATGTCAGCAAGCAAACGGTCAAGGCTGGCATTCGGGTCGATAATCTCACCGCTAATGCTATATGTTTCTTCCGGTGAAATGGAAGGATCACATCCGTAAAAAACCGCCAACGTGGCCAGTATATAAGCAACTTTCTTGATCATATTGTTTCAATCGTCATTATCAGTCGGCACTATCTTAAAAACGTACATATTGTGGTAAGCACTGACAGATGCAAAGGTATGGGATTTCCCGTGATACGCCAAAGCAGAATCCTTCCGCAGGCTTGTCAAATCCCTTTATAAGTATCATTGGCTTATTTACGAAATGGATTGGATGGAAAATGAACGCTTGCGTAATTGTTGGCGCCCGATTCAAGTTCCTATGGCTACTCCGGCTCAGATTAACCAGTCTCTATAAAAGGTTTGAAGATTCTGCTATATAATCCAAAGATATTGATATTGGGTTGTGATAGAGAAAGACCATTTTTGTATTGGAGGATTTTCCCTTTGCAAGAACACACAAACACAACGCATATGAGAAAAGCGATTATCCCTTTCCTTGCTCTTGGACTTCTGATAGGAAGTTGCCAGAGCGGGCCTGATCTGGAGAGCAATTTCGTGAACCCTCCGGTATCAGCAAAGCCCCACACTTGGTGGCATTGGATGAACGGTAATGTCACAAAAGCCGGTATCAAGGCAGACCTGGAAGCAATGGCGGCCGCCGGAGTTGGTGGAGTCCAGTGTTTCAATGTTGGCCAGATGCCAAGAGGTCCGGTTGATTATGCCTCCGATGAGTGGTTCGATCTGACCAATTTCGCAATCCGGACGGCGGATAGCCTTGGAATGGAGTTCACGATGCATAACTGTCCCGGATGGAGTTCTTCTGGAGGATTCTGGATCACTCCCGAACAGGCAGGAAAGCAACTTTCATGGAGGACCGCCTATGTTGTGGGTGGGGGTAAAGTCGAGATGGACCTCCCCATGCCTCTCAAGACTCTTGACCGCTATTGGGACGAGATTGTGCTGGCCTATCCTTCACCCGAAGATGATGCCATTATTGAGAAATATCTCTCCGCAGCGACGGTTGACGGCGTTTCAGTAGAGCCTGCAGACATCTCTCTTAACAGCGGAAAGGAAATCCGAGTTTCTCGGGACATAGTTCTGTCTTTTTCCCAACCAGTCACAGCAAGGACATTCACTGGCGTTGTGCTTAATGACCTTACTGCCCAGGATCTCCAGCAAGACAATTCCAGGAGGATGGGCGGAGGCGCAGGAGCGAAAGGTCCTGCTGTTGCGCTCAGCGTTTCTGATGATGGAAAGAGCTGGACACCGGTAAAGGATATTTCTCTTCTCAGGGAATCCCTTTCATTCGCTTCTTTCCCCGCAAAGACTTTCCGTTATGCACGCCTTTCTTTCGGTAGAGACGCTACGGTACAGGGTATCCAGTTCTCAGCAGCTCCCATGAATGACAACTTCTTAAGAAGGGCAGATTATGAGATGAATGCCGGAGGCGGAATGTTTTTCCCAGGTGGAGCACAGCCAACTCAGGCTGCTGTGGATCTCCCTGCAAAATATGCTATCGATCCTTCGAAAGTTGTCGATATCAGCTCATTCATGGACACAAAAGGGCATCTGAGCTGGGACGCTCCTCAAGGCGATTGGACCATTCTTCGTTTAGGCTATGTCCCTGTTGACAGATTCACAAAAGCAGGGGCTGAGAGCGGAGCAGGTCTGGAGATTGACAAGTACAGCCGCGAAGCCTTGAAGTTCCATTGGGACTTCGTCATGCCCAAGCTTCTCGAGAATTTGAGGGCTAACGGCAAACATGTCTCTTCTGGTATTCTGATTGACAGCTATGAGGTCGGTAACTCGAACTGGACTCCTGCTATGAGGCAGGAATTCCTCTCACGACGCGGATACGACATGGCGGCCTATCTGCCCGCCCTGGTCGGAAAGTATCTCACCACTACCGAGACCACGGACAGGTTCATGTGGGATTTCCGCCGCACATGCGCTGACCTCTTCGCTGACAATTACCTTACCTATATGGGTGAGCTTTGCCATGAGAACGGTCTTCTCCTTTACAATGAGCCTTACAACACCAGCGTGTTCGATGAGCTTCAGGTGGGTGGACGCGCTGATATCCCCATGGGAGAATTCTGGTCCCATGCTCCGCAGGCGGCCAATACGATCAAGGAAGCCGCTTCAATCGCCCATGTTTACGGTAAGAGAGTCAACGGCAATCAGATTGTCGGAGCGGAGTCTTTCACCGCTGTGCAGCCCAATGCCGCATACCAGAACTTCCCGTTCTCTTTGAAGGTACAAGGTGACTGGGCATATACTCAGGGTCTCAACAGGTTCATCTTCCACAGGTTCGTGCATGAGCCCAATACCTATGTCCCTCTTGGAATGTCCATGGGTTCCATAGGTTTCCATTTTGACAGGAACAATACCTGGTTCCCTGAGGCTACGCAGTGGCTGACTTATGCCGCACGTTGCCAGTATATGCTTCAGCAGGGCAACATCGTGGCCGATGTACTTTATCTTATCAACGAGGAGGTCCCGATCAATGGCCGTCCTGCATGGACTGGCGTTCTTCCTACAGGATATTGGGGCGATGTCCTTGGAGCCGATGGTTTCATGACCCAGATAAAGGTAGGCAAGGGTAAACTTACGGGTCCTGAAGGTGTGGATTACAAAGTACTTGTCCTCCAGAATGTCCCCGGAAGGGTAATGAGCCTCGAAGTACTTAAGAAGATAGAGAACTTCGTTGAGCAGGGAGGATCGGTCTGTGGTCTTCAGCCTGCACGTACCCCCGGAATTTCCAGCGAGTCCGTTGAAAAGGAATTCGCTTCGATCGTCGACAAACTCTGGGGCGGACTAAGCGCAGGAGCGAGCAAGAAAGTCGGGGCCGGAACCGTTTATGCGACCGCCGATGCCGGCGTCGCCCTTAAGGCCATGTCCATCGTCCCCGATGTTGAATACTCTTTCGCTGAAGATGCACCTTTGGGATTCATACACCGTGTTGTAGGTGATACCGACATTTATTTCTTGGCGAACCATCGCCGCACTGCAGAGAATGTCATCGTCACTTTCAGGACAGAAGGCAAACGTCCCGAGCTCTGGAACGCTGATACAGGAGAAATCATCCCTCTGAACCTGTACGATGTCCTTCCTGACGGAAGAGTCAAAGTTGACCTTGAGTTCGATCCTACTGGTTCATGGTTTGTCGTTTTCCGTGAGAAAGCCAGCGGAAACCATTATACATCGGTATCTGACGGCTCTTCTGAGGTCCTTCGCACAGCGGATTATCCTGTTCGCAACGGCGGCAACTATTCCGGCGTACATGACAACTTCACGATCGCCACATGGCTGCGTCCCGAGAACAACAGTTCTGTCCAGTCAATCACCGGAAGGGGTCCTGCAGTGTCCTGGAACGGATTCTCCTCTTCATATCCTACTTATCCCGGAGAAGGAGAGATCCTTTACGGCAAGGGACATTCCACAGTGGGTCTCAATGTGTCAAGAAGCGGTGTTGCGGTCATGGAACGCTCAACTGGAGCCCCTGTATGTGTAGCCTCCTATGACAGCAATATCGGAAGCTGGAACCATATCGCCGTAGTGTACAAGGACGGCATTCCTTATTTGTATGTCAATGGGGAACTCCGCTGCACAGGCAAACCAAGCGGCAATACGGTCCATCCTTCATGGAAAGACATCCCTGTTTATGATGATACTCATTTCTTTGACGGTTCAGTCGGACTGTATGATATCTATCCTGAAGTCCTGACAGCGCAGCAGATCAAGGCCCTTTGTGAAGAAGGAGCTCCTTTCGCTGCTCCTTCACAGACTCCGGCTGTAACCTATTCCGCAGACGGAGGCTTCCTCTTCAATGCTGACGGCAATTATCAACTGAAGAAAGCCGACGGGACGACCGAGACTGTTACTGTGGCGGGGACAGGAGTGGCTGCCGACATTACGGCGGCACAGTGGAAGGTGTCCTTCCCCGAGGGTCTTGGAGCACCGTCTTCCATCACTCTTGATGGCCTCAGCCCTTTGCAGGAGTCAGAGGTTGAAGGAGTGAAATACTTCTCAGGAACGGCCACTTATTCAATTGACTTCAATCTTCCCGAATCGGCTGGAAAGCGTCTTTTCCTTGATCTTGGTCAGGTTTACAACCTCGCCCATGTTTACCTCAACGGAAAGGATCTCGGCACCCTCTGGAAGTTACCGTTCTCTGTTGATATCACCGATGCAGCCGTTGCTGGCCAGAACACTCTCAAAGTGGCGGTCACCAACATCTGGCCCAACCGTCTTATCGGTGATGCGCAGACTCCTGACGCATACGAATATGGCCGTGGAGGAAACCTTTCCGTTCTTCCGGACTGGTATATCGGAAACCGCCCGAAACCTGAAGACGGCAAAGTTTCGTTCTCGGTGGTGAAGCTTTTCAATGCAACTGACCCTCTGTATGACTCGGGACTTGTCGGACCCGTTGTGGTCCGTACAGCCGTGGCTAAGTGATCCCGGCAGTCAACAATGATGGTGCGGTCGTCTTATTATCAGGCGGCCGCATTCTTTATTCACGTTTTTTAGCTAACTTTCGCTGTCAAAAATAGGTTTTATGAAACGCTTTCTCATTCCGTTCTTTCTGGTATTGGCCACTTGCCTTAATGCTCAAAATGCATACGAGGGCGTATACCATCAGACGATAAGTCTTCCCGAAGACATATCAATGATTGAAGATGAAGCGACCCGCCAGGTGCTCATTGATGATTTCGCCAAAATGAAGACTCCGTATACTTTCGCCTTCTCCGACGGGAAGTCATTCTTCAGGCCGGTCAATATAACGAAGGCCGTCATAGGGACCAGGTCTATAATCTATGTTGATTATGCAGCCGGAAAAATGGTTACCCAAGAGGACGTACAAGGCAAAATGTATCTGCTGAATGAGAAATACGTTCCCGGGAAATGGACCATCCTTGATGATACGGACACGATTGCGGGGTACGCCTGCAAGAAGGCTGTACTCGGTGTTGATGGTGAAATCGTCGCATGGTTCACTGAAGAGATACCGATTCCTGCCGGCCCTATGGGATATGGTTCCCTTCCTGGTCTTATCGTCAAACTTGAGATGGAAAACATGACGTATACGCTTTCTTCCATCAATCCGGTCAAGAAAGTCTCCGTCAAAGCTCCCTCCGGAGGAAAGAAAGTGACCCGAGATGAACTTGACAAAATAATCGTAGAGAAGGCACAGCAGATGGGAGAGCGTCCCGGAGGTCATGTTAAAGTAGTGAACTTCTGACAAGTCCGTCTCCTGAAGAACAGTCCCCTGAAGAAAGAAACACGTCGGTATGGATCTTCGGGGGATTTCCATTTATTGCCGGCTCTTTTTCTTCCAAAAAGAGTATCTTTGCCACCATGAAAGAAAGAGCCGATCTGACAGAAGTCCTTTCCGTAGCATCGGAGGCCGGACATATACTTCTTGAAAATGGGGCTGAGATATCCAGGGTTGAGGATATCATGGCCCGCATTTCATCGTATTATGGTGTGGATTCGGGCAATTTCTTCGTCTTGAGCAACGGCATATTCACAACAGGATCCCAGAGCAAGGTCGAAAAACGTGGTACTCAGGCTGCTACTTATGCGAATGTCGAGTTCATCCCTATTAAAGGAATTCAGCTGAGCAAAGTCGTGGAGGTCAACCATCTCAGCTACGATATCGTTGCCGGGAAGTGTTCCCTTGATCAGGCGAGGCACCGGCTTGCTGAAATCCGGAACGCACCCCCGAAGCCTGCATGGGAGATGGCCCTGGGCTACGCATTCGGAAGCGGTTGTTTTGCGGCGATATTCGGTGGAGGCATAATGGACTGTCTGGCAGCGGGTGCTGTCGGTCTGATCCTTTACCTATGGATACATTTCGTGAGTTCGCGGTACCTGTCCAAGGTGGTCGGAGGCATAACCAACGCCCTTATCGCTACCATAGCCAGCATAATATGTTATAGAGCCGGTTTCGGAGACAGCCTCAGCAACATCATCATAGGTACCCTGATGCCTTTAGTGCCCGGAGTACCTTTCGTTAACGGGGTCAGGGATCTTGCCAATGCTGATTATATCGCCGGTCTGACGAGACTGACGGATGCCCTGCTGGGATTCATAAATATAGCGGTCGGAGTTTCGGCTTCATTCATCATAGACGGGTGGTTCAATGGCGGAATGATCGCCCTTGAGGGCATGAAGGTCAGTTCTGAGACTTACAGCCTTTTTGCTCAAGGTTTGTGTGCATTCGTCGGGATAGTATCCTTCGCCGTGCTGTTCGGTGTCCCAAGAGACAGGTATATCATATCGGGAGTTATCGGTGCTGTCGTATGGATATGCTATCTTCTCTTTATCCGTTACGCCTCGTTTGATGCACCGATAGCTGCTTTTGCCGCCGCCTTTTTGGTGTGCATTCTTTCACGCTATGCCGCAGTCTTGTCCAAGACTCCAGGAAACGTCTTCGTGATATGCGGGATTTTTACACTTGTGCCGGGAGCAGGATTGTTCTGGTGCATGTATTATCTTCTTTCAAGCCAATTCACCCTTGCTTTCTCAACCGGTTTCACGGCGGCAGTGATGGCTTTGGCGATCGTATTCGGAATCGTATTCGGAATGGAACTGCCCCAGAGGCTGTTTTCAATAGTGAAGAAGAGGTCCTAGCCCCTTCTTTTGCCGTTTTTTGTCTTTTTCTGAAGCAGAAGTTGCATTGAAGAAGTATTTTTCATACTTTTGTCTGCAGATATGGTAAACAAGTCCTTCATAGCTCTTCTTTCAATCCGAATGCATCGTAAAGATGCATAGATAAACCGTATCCGCCCCTCAAGAGGGCATTTTCCTACAAATAAATATTAATTTTGCAATTCACGCCCCATAGGCGTATTGTGCTCCTGCGTTTGGGAGGGAGCGTAATGGGCATCAGATCAGCATTATGATTAGGCAGACTTACAAATATGAAGGAAGATTCGAGTTCGATGAAGGCGGGAGCCTTGACGGAATCGAGATAGTTTATCATAGCAGCCGGGAGAAGTACTCCGGGGAGAAAGTGATTTGGATCTGTCACGCTTTGACTGCGTCTTCTGATGTCGAGGACTGGTGGCCCGATCTTGTCGGAAAAGGGAAATTGTTCGATCCGGATGAGTTCTTTATCGTGTGCTGCAATATGATCGGCAGCTGCTACGGATCTTCCGGACCTTCCAGTATTGACCCTAAAACAGGCAAGCCGTATTATTTCAGCTTCCCTAAAACTACGGTCAGGGATATAGTGAGAAGCCAGAATCTTGTAAGGGAGCATCTTGGAATTGATAAGATAGATCTCATCATAGGCTCCAGTATCGGAGGTTTCCAGGCGATTGAATTCACGGTGATGTATCCGGATGTCGTGAAAAGGGCCGCTTTCATAGCTACCCTCGGCAGGGTCACCCCTTGGCTCACGGCTTTCGAGGAGTCCCAAAGAATGGCTCTTGAAGCCGATCAGACTTTCCGCGAGTGCGCATCACTTGATGGAGGTAAAGAGGGCCTCAAGTGCGCAAGGTCGATAGCGCTGCTCTCGTACAGATGTGAAGACGGATATGACCGCAAACAGTTCGAACTGGATGATGACGTGATTTTCGCCGACAGGGCTGGCTCATACCAAAGGTATCAAGGACTGAAACTCGCTAAAAGGTTTGATGCTTACTCATATTGGTATCTGGCTTTTGGCGTAGATTCCGGCAATGTGGGCAGAGGACGAGGAGGAGTGGAGAAAGCACTTTCCACAATCAAGGCGAAAACCATTGTCGCATCCATTGACACCGACCTCATCTTCCCGGCCTATCTGATGAAGGAAATGGCGGCGATGATACCGGGAGCGGAATACCATGCTATGACCTCCCATTACGGGCATGACGGCTTCCTTTTGGAATCAGAGCAGCTGACGGACCTTTTCAATCCCGTATTAGAAGAAATGAGAAAAGAAAATTAAACATAAAACGGACTCAATAATATGCAGGTACTGAAATTCGGAGGGACCTCTGTGGCGAATGCGGCCAACATGTCCCAATGTGTCAAGATCATCACCAAGACACTGGAGAGAGACCGCGCCATTGTGGTCGGCTCAGCGATAGGTGGCTGTACCGACACCCTTATCAAGATCGGCAATCTTGCCGCGAAAAAGGATGAGGAGTACAAGACCCTTATCGACCACCTTCAGGAGAAGCACCATGTCCTTATAAAGGAACTCCTTCCCGAAGAAAAACAGGAAGAGGCGCTGGATGCTCTTGATGCCACATTCGATTACATCAAGGGTATCGCGAAAGGCGTATGCCTCCTTGGTGAACTGACTCCGACTTCCCTTGACGCTATCCAAGGCTGCGGAGAACTTCTTTCCACAAGAATCCTGGCGACAAGGCTCGCTTCCACAGGCATCCCCACCAAGTGGGTGGATTCTCGTGAGATAATCAAGACTTACCGGGAAAGAGGTAAGGTTGTTGTTGACACCGCCACCACTTATGCCAATGTCCAGGCCATGATTGATTCCAACCCCAGGAAACAACTCTTCGTGGTCCCAGGATTCATCGGTTCTGATGCTGCAGGAAGGATGACAACCCTCGGAAGAGGCGGTTCTGACTATTCGGCTTCATTGTATGCGGTAGGAAGCAAGGCAAGGGCTTTGGAGACATGGAAGGATGTTCCCGGAATGATGACCGCCAATCCAAAGATCGTCCCCACGGCTCAGCCTATACACCATATATCCTATAGGGCTGCTCTTGAACTTTCTCATTTCGGAGCCAAGGTCATCTATCCTCCGACCATACAGCCTGTGGTCGCCGAGAGGATTCCCATATACGTGAAATGCACTTTCGACCCTTCTGCCGAAGGTACGATCATTGAGCAGAACCCTCCCAGGGGCAAGAACAAACTCATCGGAATCTCGAATTCAGATAACATAGCACTTCTCTCTCTTGAAGGAAGCGGAATGGTCGGTGTCCCAGGGTTCTCAAGCCGTCTTTTCCAGACCCTCAGCGACAATGATATCAGCATAATGCTCATCACTCAGGCTTCGTCCGTGAACACGATGTGTGTCGCAGTCTCTGAGAAGGATGCAGCCAAAGCCAAGGAAGCTACGGACAAGTGCTTCGCATACGAGATTTCACTCGGGAAACTGAATCCTCTCAAGGTTGAAACCGGTTACTCCATCGTCTGCCTCGTCGGTGACGACATCCTGAACCAGAGGGGAACCACCGGAAGGATGCTCGATGCTCTCGGAAAAAGGAGTATCGCCGTAAGAGCTGTAGCTCAAGGGTCTTCAGAAAGGAATATCTCCGTCATCCTCAACTCTTCCGATGTTGAGGCCGCTACAAGGTACATCCACAGCGAGTTCTTCGAGTCTTCCCACTATAAAGAGATCAACCTCTTCATCGCAGGTTACGGCACCGTCGGAAGGTCCCTTATCGGAATGCTTGCGAAGAACAGTGACGCTATCGCGGAGAGGACCGGAAAGCGCCTTCACCTTATCGGCATAGCCAACAGCCGCAAGTTCGTCCTTGATATCGGCGGAATTCCTTTCGAGAAGGCGGGAGAACTGCTTGAAAACGGAAGGAGCGCTGCTGGAGACGCTTATTTCGATGAGATGACAGCCCTCTCACTGCAGAACTCCGTGTTCGTTGACTGTACCGCGAATTCGGAGATGCAGTATCATTATATGAGCCTGTTCCGCCAGGGATACAGTGTGGTCGCTTGCAACAAGAAGCCTTTCGCCGGCAGTTATACTACATATAACGACCTCAAGACAATGGCTGTCGAGAACATCGTTTCCTTGAAGTACGAGACGACCGCCGGAGCGGCTCTTCCTATACTTGAGTCCCTGTCCCGCAGCGTCAACTCAGGAGACGGGATCCTCAAGATAGAAGCGGTCCTTTCAGGGACTCTCAACTACATCTTCAGCACGTATGACGGCTCAAAACCTTTCGCTGAAGTTGTGCGTGATGCCCAGAACGCCGGTTATACGGAGTCAGACCCGAGACAGGACCTCAACGGCCGTGATGTTCTCCGTAAACTCATTATCCTTTCCCGTGAATCCGGCTTTGCGATCGAAGAGAAGGATGTTGAGATGATACCGGTCCTCGGACCTGAGTATTTCGAAGGAGATGTCGAGGACTTCTATGCCAAGATGGCCGCAGATGAAGCGAAGTTCTTCGAGTCTTATTCCAGTGTTTCTTCAAGGGGGCTGCGTCAAAGGTTTGTCGCTTCCCTTGAAAGGTGCGGTGATGGCTATTCTGCCAAAATCGGTGTCAAACTTGTTGATTCAGAGAGCCCTCTGTTCAACCTTACTGGCACGGATAATGCAGCGATCATCACCACGGAGTTTTATCCGTCTCCACTTGTCATCCGCGGAGCGGGCGCAGGCCCTCTTCAGACGGCTTCCGGTATTTTGAATGATATTTTGACGATATGATAGTAGCAGTAGTAGGTGTGACCGGACTTGTCGGTCAAAGAATGATGCAGGTCCTCGAGGAGAGGAATTTCCCTGTAACTGAATTCCTGCCTGTGGCCTCAGAGAGGTCAGTTGGCAAGAAGGTCGTATTCGCTGGTAAGGAGTATGTGGTGATCGGTGCTGATGAAGCCATCGCCCGCAAACCTGAACTTGCGATCTTTTCCGCAGGAGCCGGAGCTTCCAAGGAGCTCGCTCCCAAATTCGCGGCGGTCGGCTGCCGCGTGGTTGACAACTCCTCATATTGGAGGATGGATCCTGACAAGAAACTTGTCATCCCTGAAATCAACCCCGATGTGCTTACTCCCGATGATTACATTATCGCCAACCCCAACTGCTCTACGATCCAGATGCTGCTTCCTCTTGCGCCTCTTCACAAGAAGTACCATATCAAGAGGATCGTGGTGTCCACATATCAGAGCGTGACCGGTTCGGGAAACAAGGCTGTCGCCCAGATGGATGCTGAAAGGTCCGGAAAGAAGTGGGGTGAATATCCTGCGTTCTATCCTCATCCGATTGACGAAAACATCATCCCCCACATTGACTCTTTCCTTGATAACGGTTATACGAAAGAGGAGATGAAGATGGTCAATGAGACTCACAAGATCCTCAGGGATCCCACTATCGGAGTCTCTCCGACTACCGCTAGGGTTCCTGTCATCGGTGGACACTCCGAGTCAATCAATCTTGAATTCGAGAAAGAGTTCACTCTCGAAGAAATCTGGTCGATCTGGCAGGGAACCAGTGGCGTTACCGTGCAGGATGATCCGGCGAACAATGTTTATCCGATGCCTCTTTTCGCCCTCGGTAAAGATGATGTCTTCGTAGGAAGGCTTCGCCGCGACCCTTCCGTACCCAACGGAATCAATTTCTGGTGCGTTTCGGACAACATCCGCAAGGGTGCTGCAACCAATGCCGTCCAGATTGCGGAATTGCTTGTCGAAAAGGGATTCCTTCCCAGGTACTAGGAACTTGGAAACTGCAGATGAATCAAGGGGAGACTGGTTGTCCAGCCTCCCCTTGAAAGGTTATTCCACCCTCCGGAATCTAGATGTACGCTATTATGTAGTACAGCATGAGTCCTGAAGCGATAAGCTTTATTCCTGTGCCGAACATGAAACCGAGGAACGCTCCTAAAGCAGATTTCACGGAAGAGACCGTATCTTTTCCTGCGAAAAGGAGTTCGGCTCCGAATGCTCCTAGCAGGGAGCCGACAATGATTCCGACAGGTGGCACTATCATCCCTATGAACAGTCCTGCGATAGCACCTCTTGCGGCATATTTGCTTCCTCCGGTGATTTTTGTGAACCAGGCGGGGACCACGTAGTCGACAAGAGTGACGAGAGTGGTTATTACCAGCCAGAAGATGAGGAATTTCGTGCTCATCGGATCACCTCCTTTGTAGAACATTATAAGGAGGCCAACCCAGCTGAGCGGAGGTCCTGGCAGGCCGGGAACGACACTGCCGACTATACCGACCAGACCGAGTATGACTGCTACAATTATGAGGAAGGTGTCCATTCTCTTCTGGCCTTATTTCGCCATTGCGGCTTCTACTTCGTCAGGGGTGATCGGCAGGCGTTTGGGACCGGTCCGTCTCGCTCCGTCGGCTGTGACGAGTACGTCATCCTCAAGGCGGATTCCGCCGAAGTCGTAGTAACTTTCAAGGCGTGCGAAGTTCACGAAGTCTTTACCAGTACCCTCTCTCTTCCATTGTTCGATAAGAGCCGGAATGAAATAAATTCCGGGTTCATCGGTGATGACGTTGCCGGGGACGAGTTTTCTTGCCATTCGCAGACTTCCGAGTCCGAGTTGTCTGGCTCTGGTCTGGTCAGGGTCGTAACCGACGAGATTCTCTCCCAAATCTTCCATATCATGGACGTCAAGACCCATGTTGTGACCGAGTCCGTGGGGCTGGAAAAGACCGGCTATGCCCTGCGCTACCATTTCATCGAGGTCTCCGTGCACCAGACCGAGGCTGGAAAGACCCTCAAGCATCTTCCTGGCGGTCGCTAGATGCACGTCCCTGTATGCTGTTCCCGGTTTCACCAGAGAGAAAGCATGGTTGTTGCAGTCGCACACAATCTGGTAGATGTCCCTTTGCTTAGGAGTGAACTTCCCGCTTGTAGGATATGTTCTGGTGAAGTCGGAAGCGTAGTGGAGATTGTTCTCGGCTCCAGCGTCTATTACCATGAGCTTTCCGGGCTCGATGATCTTGTCATGGAGGTGGTTGTGAAGAGTCTCACCATGTTGGGTGAGAATTGTAGGGAAAGACACGCCCCATCCTTTCGAGAGGGTCACCGCTTCCATTTTTCCTACTATTTCCTGCTCGATAATCCCAGGGATTATGCTGTCCCTTCCTACAGAGTGCATCTCATATCCGAGGGCGCAGGCATCGTCTATCGCGTCTATCTCACATTGCTCTTTGACGAGACGCATCGATATGACAGCCTTGACAAGCTCTTCTGAGGCGTGATGCCCTTCATCTGGAGCTACAGTGCAGACCTCGTCGAAAGTGCATCTTGTCAGCATAGAGAGTTTCATTGTGTTGAAGTATCTCGAGGGAGGGAGAAAATGGATCCGCCTTCCTTGTGAGATGGCCTTCGCTACAACTGAGTCTACTGCCTTGTATGGAGCGCTGGAGGTGATCCCGACACTTTCCGCTTTGGACTGGACCGTAGGCTGGGGGCCCATCCAGATGATGTCATCAATCTCCACATCGTCAGCGAAGATCGTCTGCTCACCGCTGTCAAAGTCAATCACCGCTGCGTATCTGGGATCGTCCAGGCCGAAGAAATACAGCCATGACGAATCTTGCCTCCATTTGTAGCAATTGTCCTTGTATTGTGCGGGAGCTTCAACGTTTCCCACGAAAAGTGCGATACCGCGTTTGCCTTCCGGTGCTGTAAGGGCCATCTTTTCGCACAGGGTCCTGCGTCTGGCCACATAGATGCTTTTGTCGAACATGATCTGGTTTGTTGATTGAAACTGATTATATGATTGTCCGTTCTGTCTTATTATTTGAAAGCGGATGAGAGGAACTTCAGGAATTGTTCTGCAGAAGTCCCCCCTGTCAGTGCTTTGACCACCTTCCCGTTTTTGTCAAGTATGCAGAAATATGGTATGGCGTTTTCAAACCCGACTTCAGTGAAACCGGGGGCGAGTTCCTTTCCTTCCTTGGTGTCGACGTCGAGCAAAACGACATTCATCTTTCCGAGAGCTTCCTCGACGTCCTTTTCCTTCATCACCTGCTTTTTCATAGTGTTGCAAGGAGGGCACCATGATGCAGTCAGCATCACGAGGGTGGGCTTCTCAGAATCGGTGACATATGTTTGGGGAAGGAACTTTCCGTCATATCCTTTGTTCTGGGCGTTGACCTTTGAAGGGGAAATGATGGTCAGGAATGCGGCGATGACCGCTATCAAAGTCAAAGAACGTCTCATATTATTCGGACTGTTTGATTGTTTTGTGGAACATGTTGATCAAGAGGCTGCCAAGGATACCTGAGCAGAGAGATCCGAGCAGGATGGCTATCTTGCCCATGTCGCGCAGTTGTGCCATGATCTCGGGAGACTGGTCAGAGAATGACAGGGTGTCCACGAATATTGACATCGTGAATCCAATACCGCCAAGGCAGGCGACTGCGAAGAGCATTTTCCAATTGGAGCCTTCGGGCATCGAACCGACCTTTGACTTCACAGCAAGGAAGCTTGCCAATGTGATTCCGATAGGTTTTCCGAGCAGCAGGCCGAGGAAGATGCCGAGGCTTACGCTGCCCATTCCGGGAGCGAAGCGGAAAATGTTGAAATATGAGGGGTCAGTGATTTCGACACCGGCATTTGCGAGGGCGAAGACGGGCATGATCAAGAAATTCACCCAAGGGCTCAGGTTGTGCTCCAGACGGTAGCTAAGTCCTATGCAGTTCTTGGAAGTCTTGCTCAATTGCCTCAAGAAATGTCTCTGGGGTCCGTTGGGGAAAGGTACTCCTTCAAGATTGTCGTATTCCTCAAGTTTTGATCTGAAATAATCCCTCTTCCGATAATAGTATTCTTTGGTGAAACGGGGTTTCATGGGAACGAGGAAGGCCATTACGACTCCCGACATGGTAGCGTGGATACCGGCATAGTAGAAAAGAATCCACACGCCTATCGCAGGAATGAAGTAGAACCATTCCCTCTTCTCTCCGACCTTGTTCATCAGTAGGATCAGGCATATCAGTATGAATGCGAATCCGAGCAGCAGGAAATTGATTTTTCCTCCGTAGAACAAGGCTACCACCAGAATCGCGACAAGGTCGTCAGCGATGGCCAAAGCGGTAAGGAACACTTTCAGTGACACAGGAACTTTGTTTCCCAAGACGGACAAGATGCCGACGGCGAAAGCTATATCCGTAGCTGTAGGGATACCCCATCCGGAAGATGCGGCGGAGCCATGGTTCACGACAGTGTAAATGGCTGCCGGCATCAGGACTCCTCCTAACGCAGCGATTACGGGCATGATGGCTTTCTTGGGAGAACTCAGCTCACCATGTGCTATTTCCCTTTTGATCTCCAGACCTACCGTGAAGAAGAAAACCGTCATCAGAATGTCGTTGATGAACTTCTCCACCGTCATGCCGTGCGGGAACATGAAGCCTTTGCCTTCGGGGAACAGCACACTTATTCCGAGATCCGTTTCAAGTATGCTGTGGTACAGGTCCTTGGTGAAAGGGAGATTCGCAAGCAGCATGGCTATGACCACGCATACCAGCAGGACCACACCCTGTGCCCAAGGTTTCTTTATGAATCTTTTGTTGGACTTCTCGAAGCTTATCACGCTTCTTGTCCAGGAATAATAAGGTATCAGTTTCATGTGAAGAATTATTCTGGTTGTTGTTGGTTTTATTCCCCGTACAGGTATTTGTGCTGGTCTTCAGTAAGAGCATCGATGCTGATTCCCCAGTCGGCGAGTTTTCTCAATGCTACTTCCTTGTCTATTGACTCCGGAACGTTGTGGCACATCATACCCTTTTCCTTGGATAGTGAAGCTGTATTGTCCAGAAGGTATTTTGCCGATAATGCTTGAATGGCGAAAGACATGTCCATGATTTCGGCGGGATGCCCGTCGCCGGCAGCAAGATTCACAAGCCTTCCTTCTGCGATTACGTATATCGTGCGCCCGTTCTCAAGGGTATAAGCCATTATGTTGTTTCGGGCTACTCTGCTTGATACTGCAACCTTCTTGAGTTCCGCCACCGCGACCTCAACATCAAAATGCCCGGCATTGCAAAGGATAGCGCCTTCTTTCATCAGCGGGAAGTGTTCCGAAGTTATGACATTGTTGCATCCTGTCACTGTGATGAAGACATCACCGACCTTAGCAGCTTCTTTCATTGTCATCACTTTGAACCCGTCCATTACGGCTTCCATCGCTTTTATGGGGTCAACTTCTGTGATGATTACGCTGGCTCCTTGTCCTTTGGCTCTCATTGAGACTCCCTTACCGCACCATCCGTATCCGGCTACCACAACATTCTTCCCGGCTACGATGAGGTTGGTAGTGCGGTTTATTCCGTCCCATACTGACTGCCCGGTGCCGTACCTGTTGTCGAAAAAGTGTTTGCACGCGGCGTCGTTGACGAGCATCATGGGAAATCTCAGTTTACCGGCTTTGTCCATCGCCTGCAGACGAAGTATGCCCGTAGTTGTCTCCTCGCATCCTCCAATGACGTTGTCTATCAGCTGGGGATAGCTCTCGTGAATCATGTTCACCAGATCACCGCCGTCGTCGATGATGATGTTCGGCCCGGCTTCAATGACTTTACGGATACCGCTTTCGTATTCTTCTGGAGTGGCTCCGTGGACAGCGAATACGTTAAGTCCATCATGGACCAAAGCGGCAGCAATGTCGTCCTGTGTGCTTAAGGGGTTGCTGCCGGTTACGAACATCTCTGCTCCGCCGTGTGCCAGTACTTTGCAAAGGTATGCTGTCTTTGCTTCAAGATGAACTGACAAAGCGACTCGTTTGCCAGCAAAAGGTTTGGTATCGGTGAACTCTTTCTCAAGACCTCGAAGAAGGGGCATGTGGTCTCTCACCCATTCTATTTTGATTTCTCCATCTCTCCAGAGTTCGGGATTGCGAATCTCACTCATCTGTAATCAGTGTTAATTAATCGGTATGAGAACTACTCTTCAAAATACAAATTTAACAATAATTCGGCAGCAAACATCCTCTCACTTCCAGGATTGGTGATCATTCGCCACAGTTTCACCCCTTTCACCAAATTCTTCCGCAAAAGTTTGGAGGAAGTCTCCAGAAGGATTATTTTTGCCGGACTTTGCGATTTAGCAGGTGTTAAACAGAAACAATTAAAACATAAATCAGATATTATGGGACTTTTAGACGGAAAGGTGGCCATTGTTACCGGAGCTGCCAGAGGAATAGGTAAAGCCATTGCTCTCAAATTCGCATCAGAAGGAGCTGATGTCGCTTTCACCGATCTCGTTATCAACGAGGCTGCTGAAGAGACAGTAAAAGAGATAGAGGCTTTCGGACACAAAGTCAAGGCTTATGCATCAAATGCTGCCGACTTCGAGCAGACTCATGAAGTGGTGAACCAGATACTTGCCGATTTCGGCAAGATAGATATCCTGGTCAACAATGCCGGTATTACAAAAGACGGCCTTATGCTCAAGATGTCAGAGGCACAGTGGGATGCAGTCCTTAATGTGAACCTCAAGTCGGCATTCAACTTCATACATGCTTGTATCCCTTCAATGATGCGTCAGAAGAGCGGCTCCATCATCAACATGTCCTCAGTCGTCGGTGTACATGGAAACGCTTCCCAGTGCAACTATTCCGCATCAAAGGCAGGTCTCATCGCACTTGCCAAGAGCATCGGTCAGGAGATGGGCCGCAAGGGAATACGTGCCAATTCCATAGCTCCCGGATTCATTGATACTCCTATGACCCAGGCTCTTCCTGAGGATGTCCGTAAGCAGTGGATTGAAAAGATTCCTCTCCGCAGAGGCGGCACTGTTGAGGATATCGCCAATGTGGCAACATTCCTGGCTTCAGACATGTCCTCTTATGTCAGCGGAGAAGTCATTCAGGTTGACGGCGGAATGAATATGTAATCGCTTGTCACCTTTGTGGCAGAATTATCGGATCGTCTGTAGGAAACCGTTCTTGCAGACGATTTTTTCATGCAGCAAAAGGAGAGACATTATCTGAGACGTCAATATTTGATGGGGATTTGGGCAGATTGTGAAAACTTCGTAAATTTGCACAAGAATGCCTTGATGGTGGAATGGTAGACACGAGGGACTTGAGAAACAAATTTGAGTGCACTTCCCGAAAGGGGAGATGTAGAATGCCGTAAATTCAAGGAAGCCTTAACAGATCACGCTGATGGTAATCTTGAGCCAAGCCTTTATCAGGAAGGTGCAGAGACTAGACACGGCACACCTAAAGAATTTTTCCAAGGTGAAGGTATAGTCCAGACCACAAAAGAGAGGTGGCGAAAGCCATAGTGGTAAGAAAATCCCTTGGACCGAAAGGTCTGTGCGGGTTCGAGTCCCGCTCGGGGCACCCTAAAAAGAGCTAACTGGCTGATTTTCAGCAGTTAGCTCTTTTTGCATC
>JAEEGL010976108.1_pt1 | contig 19638 bp, 20 predicted proteins | sample 9134231 | NCBI WGS metagenome assembly JAEEGL01 (sample SAMN16246548, study PRJNA631951) | gut metagenome | biome: gut microbiome; feature: rumen; material: fiber-attached | host: Bos | place: Iran: Karaj | collected 2018-10 | reverse complement strand
GTTACGCCCTTTCCGCAGATATCACATTTTGCCATTAGGTTGCACCTCCTTAACTAACCTGTAAAAATACAACATGATTATTCTATCACATTATGAGAAAAAAAGCAAGTGTTTTTTGAAAAAAAAACAAAAAAATTTTTTAGTACCTGTAAAATCTCTTTTTTTACTTGAAATATATGCCGTTATGTTGTATAATATATATTGTATAACTATTGGCGGAGCTTTTTGCTCTGCAACAGAAAGGAATTATAATGATCGGCTCAGGATTAACACCCGACAACATGGTAATATACGGAATAAGGATACTTGTCTTCCTGCTGGTTATACCGATACATGAGTCAGCACACGGTCTTATGGCTAAATGGCTCGGAGATGATACGGCAGAAAAGCAGGGAAGAATATCTCTTAATCCCTTTGTACATCTTGATATAACTGGTCTTATACTGATGCTTTTGCTTGGCTTCGGCTGGGCAAAGCCCGTACCTGTGAATGTCTCTAACTTAAAAAAACGCCGTGCAGGCTATGCGCTTGTATCAGCGGCAGGTCCGCTCTCGAATCTTATTGCGGCTTTTGTGGGCGGGGCGATCTTTATGATGCTTTTTTCCACAAAGTCGGGACAGCTTGCTTCTCTTGAAAGCCTTGTCGGGGAATCAAGCGGAGAGCATAATGTAATGAGCTCGGTACTGATGCTGCTTGCGTATTTTGTACACATAAATGTAGCACTTGCCATGTTCAATCTGATACCTTTGCCGCCGCTGGACGGCTTTAATCTTGTAAGAGCGTTTTTGCCTGTAAATGCAGACCGCTGGATATATGAGCATCAGCGTCAGATAAGCACAGCATTTTTTGTTCTTCTGCTTCTTGCAGCAAATCTTCCCGAGATCAGCCGACCTCTTATAGTTGTTATTGACAGGGTCGAGAACCTTATATGGAGTTCTGTAAGCTGGATACAGCCGCTGATGATGAACTAAGGGTACTAATAATATTTGAAAGGTTTTTGAAATGAGCGTATTTTACAGACTTTTACTTGTACTTCTCGGCAGGGCACTGCTGATAGTTGCAATAATGCCTGTGGCAGCTTTTGTAAAGGCAGGTACAGCAAAGCTCCTCGGAGATGATACTCCTGCGAGAAACGGACGATTGAGCCTTGATTTCCGCGATCATATGGATAGGCAGGGAATGCTCATAACTCTTGTTACAGGCATGGGCTGGACAAAAGAGATGAATTATGATGTTTCAAATCTGAAACGAATGAAGCTGGATATAGTCCTTATCTCTCTTGCAGCTCCGTTTACTTATTTCTTTATGTATGCTCTGACATACAATCTCTCGGCTTTTATATACGATCTTGCACCGTCGTCCATATTGCTTGCAAGTCTTTTCAGGATACTGAGATCAGCAGGCTTTTCGGGACTGTGCTTCGGCGTCATAGCACTGCTTCCTTTGCCGCCTCTTGACGGATTTCAGATATTCTATCAGTTCTCGTGGCCGAAGTTCAGACGTTGGTATTTCAGTCACTATCAGAAGATAATGTACTGGTCACGCATGATCCTGCTAGGAATATTCGTGCTTGATATCATAACCGAGGGCGAGATATCGCTTATAGGTCTGCTTGTAGACCTGTGGAAAATACCGCTCAGACATCTTATTTTCTTCCATGTTGATACATCTGAGATAACATGGAGAGTCATAAAGATAGTATTCGGTAATAACTTTTTTTATTTAACGGATTGATAATATGGAAAGTATTTCATTCAAGCTTGAGGTCTTTGAAGGACCTCTCGACCTGCTTCTCAGCCTTATCGCAAAGCATAAGCTGAATATATGCGACATTGAGATATCAAAGCTGCTGGAGCAGTACCTCATATATATAGATCAGGCGCATGAGCAGAATTTAGAGCTTGCAGGCGAATTCCTTGAAATGGCTGCAAGGCTCATATACATAAAGACTGCCTCGCTTCTTCCGCAGCCCGAAGAGGCTGAACAGATGAAGCGTGAGCTTGAAGGCGCCCTCATAGAGTATTCGCTTTGCAAGATAGCAGCACAGAAGCTTGCTGATGCTTTTGTGGGCGGTGATATCTTTGTCCGCAGTCCTATGAAGATAAAGGCGGATATGACCTATACTCTTGTACATGAGCCTGAGAGACTTGCAATTGCTTACAGCGCGATATCGCTGAAAAACATAAAGTCCGAGCACGCAAAGCTCCACGTTGAGAATAAGATCAATTCTGTGGTAAAGCGCCGTATCGTTTCGGTAATGACAAAGGTAGTCCATATCCTCAGACAGCTTTATGACTCAGGCGAGGTATATATGGACAGATTGTATGAGGGAGTCACTGACCGCTCGGCAAGAGTTGCTACATTTCTTGCAGTTCTTGAACTTACAAGACACGGACGCATTACTATAAGCGATGATAATATGAAAATATTCTTCAAAGAAAAACAGAACGGAGTGAGAAAAACTTGGAGATCAAGGAAAAGCTCGGAGCAATAGAAGCTATCCTGTTCGCAAGCGGCGAACCAATCGAAATATACCGTCTTTCCGAGGCGAGCGGCGTTGACGCAGGTACACTCCCGTCTATGATAAGGCTTCTCAATGAGAGATATGAGGACTACGGCAGCGGTATCTGTATAAAGAAATTCGACAGCAGCTACCAGATGTGTACCCGTGAGGAGTTCGCTTCGCAGGTGCGTGCCGCTCTTGAGACCAAAAGATCCGCACCGCTTTCAAATGCCGCTATGGAGGCATTAACAATAATCGCGTACAATCAGCCTGTTTCAAAGGGCTTCGTTGAGAATGTCCGCGGAATAGACAGTTCTTCTGTTATCAACAACCTTGTGGAAAAGGGACTCGTTGAAGAAGCAGGAAGACTCGATGTCCCAGGCAAGCCTATAGTCTACAGGACTACTTCCGTGTTCCTGAGAAGCTTCGGACTGAGTTCTACTGCCGATCTTCCTCCTCTACCGGGACAGAGTGATCTTGTACTGGAGACAGAGGACGAATTTATAGCAAGAGAAACAGCTGAGTCACAGCAAATTACTGAATAATCACGAAAGGAGCGGCAGGAATGATCGTACTAAAAATTCTGCTGTATATACTTCTTGCCGTTTTGGGCATTATCCTTATAGTTCTGATAACTCCCGCAGGAGGGGAGTTCAGCTATATCGACGGAAAGTTCACATATAAAGTAAAGCTCTGGATATTCGATATAATGAACTCGGAGGGCGGCGGGCTTTACGGCTGGTGGAAAAAGCGCAAAGCCAATAAAAAGGACAAGCCCGAAAAGCCGAAGAAGCCCAAGCCCGTCAAGGACAAAAAGCCTAAGAAGAAAAAGGAAAGGGAAAAGTACGAGTGGGAAAAGGAGCTTGACGATATCCCCGTAAACGCTCCCGAGGCTGAAAGCATCGCCGCAGAGACAGCATCAGCTGCTGAGGAGACGGAAAGCGGCACCGTTAACGATAGTATCACTGCCGATGTTCAGGAGACTGAGGAAAGCAGTGAAGAAAGCAAAAAAGAAAAGAAGAAAAAACACAAGCATAAAAAAGATGAGAAAGAAACTCTCTTCGATGAGGAAGATGAAGAAGAGTCTGCTGAGGACGAGGAAAAGAGTTCCCTCGGTGACAAGATAGAAAAATTATTAGGCATATGGGAGAGCGCACAGCGTCCTATGCTGAAAATATTCAAGGGATTCAAGCTGAAAGATCTGTATATCGACTTTGAGATAGCCGACGAGGACGCTTGTGACTGTGCGCTTAAATACGGAAAATATTCGGCTCTTATCTATAACGGCATCGCATTTTTCAGCGAGCTGTTCACAGTTAGGCTGAAAACCATAGATGTAAGGCCTGCCTTCGGTGTCTCAAAGGGACGCTGGGACGCAGCAGGAAAGCTTTATTTCCGACTCGGAACAATGGTTATTGCAGGAGCTTGGTTCCTGATAACATATATTTTCAGAACATTCTTACCTGAAAAACTCAGAAAACGTAAAATGAAAAAATCCGCCGCAAGGCAGAAGTGAGGTATAAAATATGAGTGCAAACAAAACACCTGTAAGTGATCTTTTAGGTATTTCCATTGAAAAGATAAAGGAAATGGCAGATGTTAATGCCATTATCGGCGAGCCTATAAAGCTTCCCGACGGAACAACGATAATCCCTGTTTCAAAGGTTAGCTACGGCTTTGCTTCGGGCGGTTCTGATCTTCCTTCAAAGTATGACAAGGATCTTTTCGGCGGCGGAGCAGGTGCAGGCGTTTCAATAAAGCCTGAGGGATTCCTCGTTATCTCTCCTGACGGAGCTGCAAAAATGGTAAATATGGAAGGTGCTAACGATCCTATCAGCAATGCTATCGAGAAAGCACCTATGATAATCGAAAAGGTAAGCGGCTTTATCAACAAGAAGAAAAAAGGCGGCGAAGAAGTCGCAGCAGACGGCATTACAGACGAGTCTGTTTCTTTAAACTGAGAATAACCCGATATCCTGCGGCATAACCTTTAGTATATATATTATGCGGAGGTATGCCTATGAAAAGGATCATGGCTGTATTTGCGGCATTTGTTATAATATCGTCGGGTGTGCGCTGTGATATTGTCCATTCAGCTGTACAGCCCGAGATATCGGCAAAAGCAGCTGTACTTATCTCAGCCGATACAGGCGAGATCGTGTATGCAAAGAACTGCACGGAAAAGCTGCCTATGGCAAGCACCACAAAGATCATGACAACGCTGCTCTGTCTTGAAAGCGGCGGACTTTACGATGAATTTGTGGTCGACAGTGATGCCATAAAAGTGGAAGGCTCATCAATGGGCTTGCAGGAGGGCGATACGGTCACAAAGTACGCTCTGTGCTGCGGAATGCTTCTGCCCTCGGGCAATGATGCTGCCAACGCGGCGGCTGTAAGGATAGCTGGAAGTATAGAAAAATTTGCTGAGATGATGAACGACCGTGCAAGAAAAATAGGACTTTCAAAGACCTATTTCGTTACTCCTTCGGGACTTGAGGGAGAAGGACACGGTTCATCAGCCTATGATATGGCGATACTTGCCCGTGAAGCTCTCAGGAATGAGATGTTTCGCAGTATCTGCTCACAGGAAAGCATAAAGCTTGAATTCGGTGCTCCCCCTTATACAAGGTGGCTGAAAAACACCAATAAGCTCCTTGGTATGTATGACGGAGTTTACGGCGTAAAGACAGGCTTTACCGATGAGGCTGGCAGATGCCTTGTTTCCGCCTGTGAAAGGGACGGAAAAGACCTTATCTGCGTTACTCTCAATGACCGCAATGACTGGGACGACCATATCGCAATGTATGACTACGGCTTTGAGACGGTCAATGTACTTGATGTGGCATTGCCTGCGGATATGACTGTTGATACAGTGGGCGGCACAGGTGACAGGCTTCGTCTTGTACCGAAGGAAAGCTCTGTAAAGATATGCACTGTTGCAGGAAATGAGGAGGATTTTCAGTTTACGCTGCTCTCTGCTCCCTTTGTGTATGCTCCCGTGAAATACGGTGAGGAAGCAGCAAGGCTGAGGATAAGCTTTATGGGACGAGAGGTGGATACTGTTCCGCTTTATGCTGCGGAAAGCATATCAGCGGTGCAAAAAGATCCTGAGGAAAAGGGTATAATAACGAAAATAAAAGAATTGTTCGGGAGTATTTTCTCCCGTTAAGGATAGGATAAGAAGTGGAAAAAATAAGAATACAGAAAATGATAGCCGATTGCGGCGTGTGCTCCCGCAGAAAAGCTGAGGAGCTTATAACACAGGGCAGAGTCAAGCTCAACGGTCACCCCGTAAAGCTTGGTGACAAGTGCGGCTTCAAGGATATCATCACCGTTGACGGTGAACGAATCTATATGCCGAAAAAGCGCAGCTTCACATACCTTATGATGAACAAGCCGAGAGGATATGTTACTACCGTATCCGATGAGCTTGACAGACGCTGCGTAATGGATCTGCTTGAAGATGTTGAGGAGCGTGTCTATCCCGTAGGTCGTCTTGACCGAAACTCGGAGGGACTTCTCCTCTTTACAAATGACGGTGAATTTGCAAACAGTATCATGCACCCGAGCCGCCATATCTCAAAGACATACCGTGTTACTGTACGTCCTGATATTACCGATGAACAGCTTGTAAGGCTTTCCGAGGGCGTTGAGATAGACGGTAAAAAGACCCTTCCTGCTTCTGTGGTTGTAAAGACAAAGGAAGAGGGCAGAGTCGTTCTGCTTATGACTATTAAAGAGGGCAGAAACCGTCAGATACGTAAGATGTGCGAGGCTGTAGGTCTTGAAGTTGCAAGACTCCGCCGCATAAGCATAGGTCCGCTGAAGCTGGGTATGCTGAAGCCGGGTACGTACAGAGAGCTTACTCCCGAAGAACTGCGTGCTATAAGGAACGCTATCGGCAAGGAGAAGTGATATGCTGGAAATACAGGAAAGATTTGATACAGTCGGATATGACGAGCTGAAAAAAACGGCGGGAAGTGCTGAGCTCCATATTACAGAGGCGCTTGATAAAGGCGAGGTTATCGGATTTATAGCCTATTCCTACGGCACTGACAGGACGGTGGTCTATGACTATAATGACGGCGGGGATATGATGCTCTGCGACGGTCTTGTGCGCTCGGTAATGCTCAAAAGTGTACTGAAAGGGATAAATCATATGCTGTTCGAGCTTCCCGACAGCAGCAAATTTGATGTATTAAAAAAGCTCCGATTTGTGGTCGGAGACAGCAGGCAGTGTACAGATCTGGGCAGCTTTATGAACGGCTGTGAGCACTGCAAAAACAAGAAAGAATAAATATGAAAGGAGCGATTTGGATTGCCAATTAGGATATCTTCAGAGCTTCCGGCATTCAAAACGCTTGGAGAAGAAAACATCTTCGTAATGTCGAAGGAAAGGGCAGAGCATCAGGATATCAGACCGCTGAAGGTGGTCATACTGAATATAATGCCCAAAAAGATCGAGACAGAGAGTCAGCTTCTGAGACTTCTCAGTAATACGCCGCTTCAGGTAGACGTCGATCTGCTTCAGATGGCATCTCATGTTTCGAAGAATACGTCGGTGCATCATCTTGAATCGTTTTACAAGACCTTTGATGAGATACGTGATGACCGCTATGACGGTATGATAATCACAGGTGCTCCCGTAGAGCTTCTTGACTATGAGAAGGTGGACTACTGGGACGAGATATGCAGCATAATGGAATGGTCTAAAACACACGTTTTCTCGACTCTCTATATATGCTGGGGCGCTCAGGCAGGTCTTTACTATCATTACGGTATACCAAAGTATACTCTCGATCACAAGATGTTCGGCGTTTTTCCGCACAGGGCAGAGGTGAGCAATTGTCAGCTCCTCAGAGGATTTGACGATATATTCTACGTGCCTCATTCGCGCCATACCGAGGTGCGCCGTGAGGATATCGAGCGTATCCCGCAGCTTGAGATACTTACTGTATCCGATATCGCAGGAGTGCATATCGTTGCCAATAAAAACGGCAGACAGTATTTTATCACAGGTCATTCGGAATATGACAGAGATACCCTGGCAAACGAGTACAGGCGAGATGTGGAAAAGGGTTTGGATATACAGATACCGTATAATTATTTCCCGGGTGACAATCCTGATAATGTGCCTGTATTTTCATGGAGATGTACGGCAAATCTTATGTTTTCAAACTGGCTGAACTACTGCGTTTACCAGAAAACGCCCTATAATCTTGATGAACTTGAGGTGCGCAACTGGAACTGGCAGACAAGCTTATAAAAAGGAGAATTTAAAATGGACGATATGAATAACTATAACAATAATCAGTACAACAACGGAAATCAGTATGATAACGGCAATCAGTACAATAACGGATATAACGGAAATAATCCTTTCACGGGAAATTATAACGGTTATCCACAGAATAATATGTACGGCGATAACGGTATGCCCGAGCAGAAGGGCAGCGGTTTTGCTGTAGCTGCATTTGTTATCTCGCTTGTAAACCTTATTTTATGCTGTACCTGTCTCAGCGTAGTGACTGTTCCGCTTTGTCTTATCTTTGCACTTATAACACTGATAGGCAAGAGAAGAGGAAAGGGCTTTGCCATCGCAGCTATCGTTATTTCGGTAATTTCGGCAATATTCTTCGTTTACTACGGATATATCGTATACAAGGTAACTCCTGACTTTATCTATTTCGCAGAAAATCAGAACCAGATCATTGAAGAGTACGACAGAGACGGTTCTATCCCTGAGAGATTTGAGAAGTACAGAGATCCTAAGTATGATAAGTATTGGGATAGAATGGGCTATGATAGCTTTGATGAATTCTTTGATAAGATGATCAAGGAGCAGAAGAAGAACATAGAAGAGTCAGAGCAGTCTTACGAAAACGACCAGAAAAAAGACAGGAATACCGCATGGTACAGCGGAAATGCTCCTGTCACAGTAGTATAAATATACTCCCCGGATCTTAAGATTCGGGGAGTTCTTTTGTAAGCTCATACATATATTCCTCTGTGGATACGAGACCACTGCGGTTATTTCTGAATATACCGTAAAGACAATCGGGTGAACGTGTGATATAGTTCATTCCCTCACGGCAGGTAAGAGATATTTTTATCCCGTTATCCCTGAGTACAGGTAGGCTTTCGCGGCAAAGCGCACCGAAAGGATAGGCAAATACAACAGGTGATATTCCGCAGTTCTGATGAAGCTCTGTATTGAGCAGACCAATATCAGCGCTAAGCGAAAATGCATATTCTTCGGGAGTTTCGTCTGCGCTTATGGCACAGCCCTGTCTGCGGCTGTTACGGGAGTGCATATCGTAGGTGTGACTGCCGATATCAATGCGGTGTGAAGCTATGAGCTTAGAGATATCCTCCCATGTAAGGTATGAATAGGTATCAGCATGAGGATCGGCAGGTGCATAATCATCGGTGTATCTGCCAACAATAGATACAACAGCGCACATATCGTATTTTTCAAGCAGCGGCAGAGCTAAAGAAAGATTATTGTAAAAACCGTCATCAAAGGTTATGAGCACAGGCTTGTTGGGAAGTCCGCCGATATTGTCTGTATAGTTTATAAGCTGCTGTGCGCTGACGCTTTCATAGCCGTGATTTTTCAGCCATATAAGGTCGTCCTCAAGCTGTGACGGAGAAACAATATAATCCGCAGGAGCTTTATCGCACACGCTGTGATACATTATCACAGGCAGTGGTACAGGCTTTTCTTGGTAAGCTTCTGCGGCAGAAAAAACAGCATAACGCAGAGAAAAATACACCGCACAGCATACTGCGGTAAAAAGCAGTATAATAAAAGGGCTGCGGGGGCATTTCTTTAGTCCGAAGCATTTGTACATCGTCATCACCTCTCAATATCTTTATGACATAAAATGCTGAAAAATGACGATGAATGAAACAATACGGATATCATATCCGCATGACGGTGAGAATATACTTATTTCAGAGGAATTACTTGTGAGGTGAGTATATGACACGCCATAAACGCAGAAAAATCAAAGGAATCATCAAGTGCATCACAGCTGTTATGCTGCCTGTAGCCATAGCCTCGGGCGTTCACGGAGTATCTGAGCTAAGGGCAGCCTTTTACGGTGCAAGAGCCTATACTCTTGACAGTACAGGGCGTTCATCAGCTAAGCATATCGAGATAACTTCTGAAAGCATAAGCAAAATAAAGAAGCAGGACGAACTTCTTTACGGCAGCATGATACTGTCGGAGGGCTACGGCATAGAGGACGAAAGCGATAAAAGAGGCGAGCTTGTCAGACTGCCCGATCCTCGTGACATGAAAGCCGACAGCGCAGGTGAAAAGCCTTATCCGACCGTGTGGAATACTGACGGAGATATAGTTCGCCTTTCCTATGACAGATACAGCGGAAATGCGTTTTTTGACCTTGAAAATGGCGGACAGGTCAATAACAAGACTGATATCCCTAATGAGACACTAAAGAAGGAGAGCAGCTTTCTGCCTAATTTTACAGTATCAGATACAGACGAGCCTCTTGTTCTAATATATCATACACACACGACCGAAAGCTATGAACCCTATGTCCGCGAGCACTATGACAGCTCATTCAACTATCGTACTACCGATAATACCAAAAATGTTGTAATGGTCGGTGATGCCATACAGGCTGAGCTTGAAGCGAATGGCATAGGAGTTATACACGCAACGGCTGTTCACGATTATCCGTCGTATAACGGCTCATACGGCAGAAGCCGTGAGACTATAATGCCCATACTTGAAAAGTATCCCAGTATAAAGGTAGTTCTTGATATACACAGGGACGCTATATCTGCCGAAGGAGTGGCATATCAGCCCTTTGTGGAGATAGACGGCAGGGAAGCGTCACAGATAATGATAATATCAGGCTGTGATGACGGCACACTGGGAATGCCGAATTATATGGAAAATTTTCACTTTGCCTGTGCTTTGCAGCAGAAGCTTGAAACAGATCATGCAGGACTTACACGTCCAATACTTTTTGACTACAGGCATTATAATCAGGATCTTACAAACGGCAGTTTGCTCATTGAAGTAGGCTCACACGGCAATACGCTTCAGCAGGCGCAGTATGCAGGACAGCTGTTCGGCAATTCACTGGGACAGCTTCTTAATTCTATGAAAAGGTGATAATATGCGAAAAAGTAAAAAAAATACCACCCTCACAGCAGTATTTCTTTACCTGCTTCTGAGCGGCGGTTTGTGGATGTTTATAAATTCATATGCTAATTCTCATAATCAGATGAGCGAAGAAAAGATGATACCTGTCGGAATGGCAGTAACAGAAGACAAAGCCTCTGTTGAGATACTTGACCATTGCGGAGAATTCAGCCTTTCGGCAATAGCTCCCGACAGCAAGACCTACTGTGCGGCATATCTTGCTTCACCTGATGAACTGAAGGCAGCAGCATATATCATTTCTTTATGTATAAAGATTTGACTGCATAGTCTCGTAGAATGAATTTAATTCCCCTGTATAGATAAGGTCAGCTCCGGGAAAAGTTCTGAAATCATCAGGCTTATAGAGACAGAAAGCTTTTTCCAGCGGAATGCCTATCTTATCCATTGTGTAAGCAACAAACTGCGAACAGACGAAGCTTCTTTCACGTTTCCATTCAATATTGAAGTAAACTGCAAGAAGTCCGAGCAGATTGTATGAATAAACCTTACGGTGTTCCTCAAAGTGATTTATGATTATGTTAAAGGCTTCTTTCTGAGCGTGAGAGACCTTTATACGGTATATTTCACAAGGTATATTATGATATTGACCGAGAGTACCCTTTCCCACAACTTCCTTGTTGAAGGTAGCAGGAAGCGGGAATGGACGATATGTACGGCAGAAACTGTACATTTCAGAAAGATCAACATCACCTGACAGAGAAACGTGATTATAAGGCTTTTTAGTAAAAAATTTGAAGAATCGTGCGGGTCGCGTACCTGTCTGCGCAACTATAAGATAAATATAGTCCCCCAAAACGTTCCCTCCTAATTTATTTTTTATAATTATAGCATAAATGCTTGCAAATTTCAAGAGTTTTTGATATAATAATAAAGTACATTTACTATTTGTGCGCCTGTAGCTCAGTGGATAGAGCATTGGCCTCCGACGCCATGTGCGCTGGTTCGATCCCAGTCAGGCGTATAGCCAAATGGCTGAATACAGCCGTAAATCAGAAAGAGCGATCATCTGTTTTGTATTGATCAAAGTCAGATAACCGCTCTTTTTTCCTTTTATATAATAGATATGTAATACAAATTTTGTTGAATTTGACGTTTTTTTGCTTTACATACTGTAATAATTTGGAAATAACTAAAAGCTCCCATATTAGGGAGCTTTTCAGATTAAAGATATGATACAATAGTATCAGATGAATTTGTGATTTTAATATATTTATGCACTGTGTATTTCTTCGATTACTCTAAAATGGTATCCGCAGTCACATGCATACCATTGATAGCAATAAACCTTTTTGCCTATTTTTTCTGATGATTTTTTCAAACGATAAGTTCTATCATGTTTGCCGGTAGAATAAAGACTACATGCCTTTGCTTTAAGGATGTTATTCGTTTGTGGTGCTACCTTGTTTGTGATGGTTGTTCCAGTTCAAAGGATAGTAAATGCTAATGCGATTGCTGAGATTTTTTTGATTGCTTTTTTCATTTGTGTTTCGTCCTTTACAATAAATTTAAGGTAAGATACTACCTTATACGCACATTATAATATGCGTTTTTGAGTTTGTCAAGTTATAGAACAAAATGAGTAATATATTATAGCTAAAATGGGCGTCTTTTATTAATCATATTGTATTAACGTTTATTCAGTATTTACAGATACCAAACCCACGCTTATGCGTGGGTTTGGTATTATAGTCCTTGCAGGATCTTCATTCGTGCTTTATCTTCATACATAATAGCGTCGATCTCTTTGATAAGCTCGTCAAGATCCATGCCTTTCTTGTATTCACCGCAGCCCATTGCTATGCTGTAGCCTTTGCTGTGGACCGCTTCTTTTATCTTCTGCATAAGTATTTCGGTATCGGAACGTGATGCCGAAGGGAAAAGTATTTCAAATTCATCTCCGCCCATTCTATAGAATCTGCATCTTGACGGGATAATTTCAAATGTGCTCTCAGTGACAGCAAGTATAGCTTTATCGCCTTCGTCGTGTCCGAGATTATCGTTTATCTGTTTAAGACCGTTCAGATCCATAGATATAACGAACATCTGGTGCTTTTTCATTGTTAATATATCTCTGTAGAAGCAGTGTCTGTTAAGGGCGTTTGTCATTGCGTCTCGGGTAAGTGTCTGTGTAGTGAAGAAAAGGTAATAGAATACACAGCTCATAACAGCCATTCCGCTTATAAGGTATCTGAAATGAAAGAAGGTGTTAAGCAGTGTCGCAGAAAAGATAGCAGCACTCAGAACTGTCAGGAAGATACTTTCCAGCCTCAGACCAAGTCTGAACTTTATGAGCGAAGCTAAAAGCAGCACACAGAGGTACATAAAGCTGAAAATGAAAGGAACAGCTGCGAATGTTTTTAATGTCGGATTTCCCATTTCATCAAATTGGAAAACACAGCCGTTGAAAATACTTATTATACAGACAATACAGTTTATGGTAGCAAGTATCTCCAAAGTAAGTTTGACTCTTTTTCCGATAACACCCGAAATAAATATAAAAGGCATGATAACAGGCCCGCTGATAGAATAGCTCACAGCAGCATTTATTTTCAAAAGCGTCAGATTTTCGCCTGTTCCCTGATAAGTGTATGCAATAATGTTGCATATAAGCATTACCAGCGAAATAGCGGTACCGACCATAAAGTAATTCTTTATTTTAGTGCTTACAGCTGAATTAAAAATCAGGAACAGAAAGAGAGAAAGATTTGCAACAATGATAAGATAACTCATCTGTATAACATCTCTGATCATATGTCATTCCCCCCCATGTTAAATATATGCTATGATTATTATAACATATCTTTTAAATAAAATCAAGAGCTTTCACAAAAACTTGAGATTTATAACATAAAAAATATACAAAACAGCCAAAGGGCTGAGAGGTTATATTTCCTTTTCTACAATAGAAACAGCCCATTCTGTATCAATGAGTACCTCGTCATTTACAGCGAGAGGTATCTTGAAGGACTCAGCTACCATGTCATAGGATTTTTTGTCAACGCTTGTTCTGCCCCACTCGTTATTGTCGAATTTTACAGCAAAACTGTGTGAGCCGTCCTCTTCCTTGTTGAAGTATATTTCCATAACGTTAAGGTCGGGAAAGGATTTCTGAAGTTCAGCTATGGCAAATACTTTCATTATCTCAAGGATACGGTCATCAAGACCTTCATCGAGTATGATAAGCTTTTCGCGGAGCTGATTGATATCAGAAACAACGCGCTTGGTATAGCTTTCGTTGAAATCATAGCCGCTTTCATTGTCCTCGTTGATATGTTTCATATATTCAACAGCTGACGCAGGATTGCCGGGGACATAGCAAAGCAGGTATTTATCACTTACCTGATGATAGAGAGTAGGGTAGAAGATAAGGGATTTGTTATCGCAATGGGGACAGTGCCATGCAAATACTTCGCCGTTTCTTATCATAGCCTTTAACTGCGGATCAGTCTTTGTATCCATTGTTTCCCATACCATCATTTCCGATTCGTGACTGCATTTAGGACATTTTATCTTTTCCATATGACTTTTCGACATAGATATACCTCTTTTCATTTATTATTAAAACATAATTGTCGTTCAAGACAGTTTTATATGAAAGAATTCGTGCTCCCCGTAGGAAGTTCGGGTCAATAATCACCTGACAGAGGTTATTGAGCACATATTAATTATAACATATTATAGTTGTTATTTCAAGTGCTGATGGACTTATACAGAACCTATAATTCTGCTACTTTTTTGCCGTCTTTGTTCCATTGATATTTGTTTTGGATTTTTTAGCCTTTTCAAAGTCCATTTCTATGATATTGTTATCTGTAGGAGAGTTGATCTCATCATGAAGAGTATAGAAAACGAATGCGGCATTAATTATTTCGATAAGAGCAAGAAGCCGCAGGTCTATTGGATTTTGTTCGTAGAGATATTTTAAAAGACACTGCACTGAGCAAAACTGAGTTGTTGCGATCAGCCATGCTCTTTTCCTGTAATAAAAAGCGAAGATCACGAACATTATCTCAGTGAAATACATATATCTCTCATGCATATGAGGAAGAACAAAAGGAACGATAAATGAAGCAAGTGTGGCTATACCTATCACTGTTTTGAGGGTTATTTTCATATCCTTTCTGGTGATATAGTAGTAAATGAAGATCAGTACACATATACCTGCAAAATAAATACCGGCAGCACCGAGATCTTCGTCATCAATACCTTCCAGAAGAGACCATATATTTGCAAGAGAAAGGGTCAGCTGAGGATACTGCTCAGACTGTTTGAAATAAACGGTAAGCAGCCGCATGAACCCTCCTCCCGCTATTGCAGCAGGGATTATGGATATTATATACACTATGGGTATCCATATCAGTGTGCGCCAGCGGATTTTCCTGAGTATTACGAGTATGCCTATGAGAGGCGTCAGGAATATTGCCTGTATCTTGAAAGAGAAGGATATTCCAAGCATTATCATTGAAAGGCGGTCTTTTCCTTTTAACAGATAATACAGGCTCATCACAAGAAAAGTTGTGTATATAACATCACATTGCGCCCATGCAGCTGAGTTCAGCACTACTGTAGGCAGGCAGAAGGTCACACCGAAAGCTATTACAGGCATATTGGAATCAGCCGTATCTTTTAACTGAACGATCTTCATGACGAATAGTGACATTATGAAGTCGAATATTACAGAAATCAGTTTTATTCCTATATGTATCTCAAGGTTGGTATAAGTAAGAGCAGCCAAGAAGTAATAATACATAGGCGTATAGTCACCGATCTCATCACTGACAGCTGCAAATCCGTTATTCTCTTCAATATAATAATACCATGGGGTCAGAAAAAGATTAATGTCGTCCGTCAATTTTGGAAAAAGCTTGAATCTGAGTTCCGTGCCAAAAATGCATATACCTATTATGAATAATACCCTGAGCACGGCATCCTGATTTTTATTCAGCCATTCCTTAATTCTTTTATAAGTATTGGATACGTTTTTCATATGTAGTTGCCTCCAATAAAAAAGGCGTAAAGAAAACGGATATCATTACGCCTAAATAACATATAATAATTTTAACCTAAATCATATCTTTTGTCAATAACATTACAAGAATAATCAGACAGACGAGCTTACGCTTTTTTTGCATCAGCGGTTTTTTTGCTTATGAGCTTTGTAAAAGGCTTTTTGATGAAGCTGTTATACAGTTTCAAAAGACCTACAGGACCCAGTACTCCGACTAAGAAGTATACATAGCGGAACTGAGAAACGTATTCCCAGCGGTACCAGTTTGACTCCTGAAAAGCTTCAACATCGAAATAACGTACATCTGCGAATTTGTTTATGGTAAAAAGTACACAGTTGAGGAGATTGAAGAAAATGATGTGAAAACTCATTATATAGAATGTGTTTTCGGAAATGGAGTTTACTATTTTGCTGTTGTAGAAAGGCTTGCCGATGAGATCAACTACCTCGAGCCAGAAGAGGATACCGACAATTGATGAAATAAGCGGAGTAACAGCATAAGGGCTTGTAAACTGATCCAGTGTTCCGAGGCTGTCAAAAGCGAGATCGTATTCGTTTGGCAGTATCATTATTCTTATCATGTTTACCATCAGTAATCCTGACAGCAGTAAAAGGTGGTTGACTTTCTTGAGCTTTTCTTCCAGAACATCACGGTAAAGGATACCCATTTCGACAAAAACAAGGAAGAATAAGACCTTCAGAGGCAGGAGAAGCTGTTCGGGAAGCTCATGTCCCTTTGCGTACCATACGGTAAAGATATGGCAGGCTGCGAAAATAACAATGAATACTTTGCTGTTCCATATCTTGTACAGGAATTTTTTCAGTATTGCGTAAACTACCTGTACAGCGAACAGCATAGGAGCGAACCACATAGGCAGAGCAATAGTGGTTATCTCGCCTGTGGTAAATGTATTCAGAAATGCTTTTGCTCTGTACTCAAATAAAAACGGCTCAAAATCTCCTGATTTATAGCACAGCATCAGCCATTCCAATATAATAGCCAGAATAGAAACTACCCAGTAAGGAATAAGCAGAGATTTTACTTTTTTCCATGTGTACTTCAAAAGGTTTGTGTCCTTGTTAACTCTGTTGAAATATCCTGATGTAAATACGAACATGGGCATGAAAAACGAGTTGAACGGGAAAAAGTTGGCGAATATATCAAAGGTGCCCCATGTGTGTGAATCCACGACCATAAGTATGCCAATGGCAGACAGGACCATGAATTTTTTGTTTTCTTTTGCCAAAAAAGATCACTCCTAAATAATAATTGATTTGCTTGACAGCTTTTGATTTATGTATTTGAACTGATTTACTTACGTAATATCAGAATTACCGTAATTGCTTGTCACAGCTTGGTTTTATTACTGTATTCTTTCAAGAAACGCTTTTATGATCTCAGCGATATCATTGGGACGCTGTTCATAAATACAGTGGATCCCGGGAAGAAGCACAAGTTCACAGTTTCCCATTTTATCCAGATATGGCTGCAATTCGTTATCACGAGCATTTTTCCACGAAGCCATATCATACATTTTTTCTGAGACAGATGGCTGTTTTCTGCCCGTAAATTTACATTCGCGCTTATCCCACTCCAGCATTTCATCAACTTCTTCTTTTGTCTGAAAACCCCAGCTTGAACAAATATAAACCTTTGGTACGTCATTTGTTTTTATTTCGTTAAAAGCTGTACTGCATATTTCATTTGAATGCAGTTCTTCATAGGAAACAGCGTTATTAAAGGTATTGTGCAAATTCAAGGCTTTAGAATAATCTCTCTGAGTATCAGAATAATTCATACCCGGTCTCAACGATTTAATGATCATTGGACTTGCTATTCTGACCAGACCGAGCTGATCAGCCAATATACTTAATTTATTCTCAATGACACTGCCTTCATCAAGGTCAGTGTTGTTGCTGAGCTGTGTTCCGTCAAGAAAAACTACGCCCTCTATTTCTTCAGGATATTTGCTTACCCAATATGTAGCATAAGCACCTCCTAATGAATGGGGAAGAAGGATATATGGTGCTTCGATCCCTGAATTTTTCAAGGCAGTTCGGTAGTTATTCACTACAGTTTCAAGTGTTTGAGGTGTTTTAGTATCGTCGCTGAGTCCATAGCCTGCACGGTCAACTATTACGATCCTGTTATCTTCCGCAAATCTGTCCGTTACAAGACTTAATTTGACACTATAATCATATACGCCCCTGCCTGATATTCCAACGAAGGTGTGTTCACCGTCTTTGTTTCCGTAATCGTATACATTAAGCGAATAGTCGCCAACAGAAACAGGATTATAGTAGCCTGCTTTTTTGAGCATCTTTTTTTCTTTTGATACAAGCATCTTATTAACTATAAAAGATATCAACAGAAAAATGATAATAATACATGGAATGATAATCAGAAATTTTTTTATAATTCTTGATTTTCTTGACTTCATACTGCTTTCACCTCCAAATCCAAATTTTTAATATTTGAAGATCTTGACTTCGTGGATAGCTTTCCGAATGCCTGAAATGATTGTCAGTCAGAAAATCAGTAAATTCGTCACTTTTACGCCTTATCCCTTGACATCAATACTACGCACTCAACGTGACCTGTTCGCGGAAACAGGTCGACGCCGCAGACCTTATCCACGGTGTAGCCCTTCTCACTGAGGAGCTTTGTGTCTCTTGCAGCAGTCGCAGGATTGCAGGAAATCATGACTATCTTCTTTGGAGCAGCTTCCGCGATAATGTCTATAGTCTCAGCCGAGCAGCCCTTTCGCGGCGGGTCGACTACGATAATATCGGGAGCACAGCCCTTCCTGCGGAGCTTTCCGAAAACCTCTCCTGCATCGCCGCAGTGGAACTCCGCATTGCTTATGTTGTTTCGCACAGCATTTTTCTTTGCGTTCTCAACGGCCTGAGGGATTATCTCCACACCCACTATCTTCTTCGCCTGCTTAGCCATTGAAAGACCTATGGTGCCTGCGCCGCAGTAAAGGTCGGCAATTACCTCGTCACCCTTTGGTGAAGCATATTCCAGAGCCTTTGCATAGAGCCTTTCAGCCTGCACGGTATTGACCTGATAGAAGGAAAGGGGGGATATCTCAACGGTATTTCCGCACATGACATCTGAGATAGTGTCAGGTCCCCACAGGGTAACACATTGGTCACCGAGAATGACATTGGTCTTTCTGTCGTTGATGTTCATAATGATGCTTTTTATGCTGCTGAATTTCTCACAAAGCTGACGGCAGAGCGCAGAAAGCTGACGGGAGATGTCCTTTCTCACTACGATACAGACCATTATCTCGCCTGAATGTGCGCCGCGGCGAATGTAGATATGTCTTACTATACCCGTATTTGAAGTTTCATCGTAGGCGGATATTTTCTTCTCGTTTATGTACTCTATAACATTATCGAGGATATCACGGAACATTTTCGGCTGCAAAGCGCAGTCCGTAACAGGTACAAGACGGTGGCTTCTCGGAGCGAAGAAGCCGCATACAGCCTTTCCGTCTATATTAGCAACAGGGTACTGAGCCTTGTTGCGGTAGTGCTCGGTCTCCTCAGCACCGAGAAAGGCGTCAAATTCGGGAGAAAGTCCGCCTATGCGTTCAAAAGCGTCACGGACTATGCCGTTTTTCGTGCGGCACTCAGCCTCGTATGAGATATGTCTCAGCAGACAGCCTCCGCACTTCTTGTAAACAGGGCAGGTGTTCTCGATACGGTCAGCCGATGGAGTGATTATCTTTTCCACGATGCCGTAAGCATAGCTTTTCAGCACCTTTACTATCTTTATCTCGCACACATCGCCCACAGCGGTCTCGGGTACGAACACAGCCATACCGTCAACGCGGCATACACCGCTTCCCTCGGAAGTAAGTGCAGTTATTTCGGCTGTACAGACTTGATTTTTCTCAGGCATTCCGTCACCTCCTC
>JAEEGL014051873.1_pt1 | contig 19639 bp, 16 predicted proteins | sample 9134231 | NCBI WGS metagenome assembly JAEEGL01 (sample SAMN16246548, study PRJNA631951) | gut metagenome | biome: gut microbiome; feature: rumen; material: fiber-attached | host: Bos | place: Iran: Karaj | collected 2018-10 | reverse complement strand
CTGCATAAGATAACAGGTCACGAAACAGGAATACCCGTATAATCTCCCCTGTCCCGTCATACAGTTCATCGATGTATGTAAAAACGGACAGGGGTTTTTTGACATATCAGTCAGAGTAAGCTTTCCGTCATGTATCAACATATATCACACGACGGGATAAGCAATCTGCTCTCGGAAGAAGGAGACACAGTCAGGCAGACCGGGCAGTTGCCGGAGGGTAAGGAAAGGGAGATTGAAAAAACATGCAGAGATATGATACAATACTCCCGACGGAGGGTTGGAAATGGCTAAACGACTGGACAGTATTCTGGCACAATGCGCAGGGATATCCCGCACACAGGCTCAGAAAGCCGTGCGGAACGGTGAGATAATGCTTAACGGTACTGCAGTTACTGACCCGAAGACCCAGGCTGATTATGGCAGTGAGATACTGTACAGGGGTGAAAAGATAAACACCTCTGAAACAGTGCTTATCATGCTCAACAAACCTGCGGGAGTCATCTCTGCATCAAGAGATATGAATGAGAAAACGGTGATAGATCTTATTCCTCAAAGACTCTACAGAAAGGGGCTTTTTCCTGCGGGACGCCTTGACAGGGATACCACGGGGCTGATGCTGATTACCGATAACGGCCAGCTTGCACACAGTATACTTTCTCCTAGAAAACATCTTCCGAAACAGTATGAAGCGGTGCTTGATACATCCTGCAGCGCAGAATTACGGAAGGAGTTTGAAACGGGGATGGTCCTTGATTCCGGGGAAAAATGTCTGCCTGCCCATCTGGAAATATCAAAGCTTGACCCGCATAAGGTTACGGTAGTGATCTGCGAGGGAATGTATCACCAGATAAAAAGGATGTTCGGAAAATTCCATATAGGGGTGGTTTCCCTGAAGAGGGTAAGGATAGGAGGCCTCTGGCTTGATGAAACTCTTGCCGAAGGAGAGTGCCGCCCGCTGGAAGACAGTGAGAAGGAGATACTGTTTACTCCGTGAAAGGATTGAAAACATGTTTATAGATAAAGATATGACTATCGGAGAGGTCCTGAAGGTACTGCCTGCTTCGGCAGATATTTTTAACGAGATGGGAATGGAGTGCCTCGATTGTCCTCATGCAGTCAATGAAACCATCGAAGAGGCATGCACAGCACACGGAGTATTCGTGGCCTCTCTGCTTCAGAAACTGAACAGTCTGTTTTAAGCAATTATGATGGGAAACATAAAACTTGACGGAAGGCTGCAGCTTATATATGAAATGGTCCCGGAAGGATCAAGGGTTGCAGATATCGGATGCGATCACGGGCATCTGATATGCAGTCTTATGCTGACGGGCAGAATTCGCGGGGGAATAGCCTGCGATATAAGGGAAGGCCCATTGTCTAAGGCGCAGGCACTCGTAAGGGAAAAAGGTCTTGAAAAAAACATATCACTGAGGCTCGGCAACGGACTGACAGTCATTTCACCGGGAGAGGTTGACACGGTAATAATAGCCGGAATGGGCGGAGAAATGATTATGAGTATATTGCAGAGCTCACCATGGTGCCATGATGAGAGATACTGTTTTCTGCTGCAGGCTATGACAAAAGACGAGTTTCTGAGGCGGCATCTCTGTGCAGGAGGCTTTGAGATCGCCGATGAACGTGCGGCTGAAGCGGGGAACCGGCTCTATTCGGTTATAAAAGCGAGATATTACGGGATAAGCAGTGAAGCGGATGAGGTATTCTGCAGGTGCGGAATGCTTTTTGATCATATTCAGGATGAGGCATGTACGGCATATATTGAGAAAAAAATAGAAAAACTAGAAATAACAGCTGCATTGAGGAAAAAAGCTGATCGTTCATTCTCAGAGTATGAAGATCTTGCAGCAGCTATAAAAAAACGGTTTGAGGAGGCAGTACATGGTTACGGTAAAAGACATCTATAATGCCATAGATTCCTTTGCCCCGTACAGACTGGCGCAAAAATGGGATAACTCAGGTATTATGTGCGGGGGGAACGAAGTGACGAAGGCACTTATCTCACTCGATTTTTCATCCCGGGTAGTGCTTGAGGCAGAAGCGAAGGAATGCCAGCTGGTAATCAACCATCACCCTGCACTTTTTGAAGGGGTGAAGAAGCTTATGCCGGAAGATCCGGTATATATGGCTGTGCGGCGCGGTATTGCCGTACTGTCTGCCCATACGAATGTGGATGCTGCACTGCTTAACGACTGCCTAGCCGAAAAGCTGGGACTTAAGAACGTGACCAAGCTGGCCGCAGACGGTATCGATTATTCTAATAAGCTTGTTGTATTCGTACCTGAAAATTACTCGGAAAAGGTATACGATGCATTATCTGCTGCCGGGGCGGGACAGCTGGGAGGTTATTCAAGCTGTGCTTTCATTTCACGGGGAGAGGGAAGATTCAAACCTCTTGAAGGGGCGGTTCCCGCTGTCGGTGAGATAAACAGGATTGCTAAGGTCCCGGAAGTACGGATCGAGATGATAGTGCATCCTCGGGAAACTGATAAGGTCATTGCCGCAATGAAAGAAGTCCATCCCTACGAGACGCCGGCTTATGATCTGTTTTCAGACAAAGCAACCTTCATTGAAAACGCCATACCACGGATAGGGGAACTGGAAACCCCATGCACGCCGTATGAATTCGCAAAGATGGTAAAAGAAGCCCTCGGATGCGACGCAGTAAGCTATTGCGATGCAAAAAGAACTATCAAAAAGGTTGCAGTTTGCGGGGGAGCAGGCAGTTCCTTCCTTAATGATGTCCTTATGGCTGACGCATATGTTACCGGTGACGTAAAGCATGATACCTATCTTGCAGCTCTTGAAAAAGGGATTACTATAGTAGATGCCGGCCATTTCTTTACAGAGGATATCATAGTTGGTGAACTGAAGACACGTCTTCAGAGTATATTCCCTGAGGTATGTTTTGAAACAGCAGAATGTGATCTGTCACCGATAAAACATATCTGACCTGAAAGATCGTATGTTTTAGCAGGGAGATGCCTGCTTTGAACTATTTGCCAATGAAAACATGAAGAGGGATAAAGAGTTGACTTATCGTGGCGGATAGACTAATATGAAAACAGCGGCAGATATGACTGACACTGCCGAAATAACAGGATTTGGAGGACGAACATGTCTGACGATATGGAATATTACACAGATATTATAACGCTTACCGATGAGGAGGGCGTTGAGCACGAGTTTGAACTCGTGGACGAAACTGACATCGATAATGAGCATTATGTTGCCCTTATACCCGTATATGATGAAGCTGCCGATTCTCTTGAGGATCCGGGAGAACTTATTATACTCAAGGCCGTTTATGAAGGAGAAGATGAATTCTTCGAACCGATCGACAATGAAAAGGAATTTGATAGGATAGCGGCGGTATTTGTGGAACGTCTTGAAGAAGATTACGAATTCGAGGAATAGTTATCATATGCCCCTGCCGTGTGCGTCTTTATGCCGCTTTTTATAATCCAACAGTTATAAAAAAGGGAGCCGGTTCTCCGTACGGAGATTGCAGACCTCCTGCCAAGCGGCGGACGAAGGGAGCATGAAACGTATGGGAGGCACCCACCTGTCTATGATGGGTTTTAACTTCGCGGCAAACGGCATGGCGGGGAATGATGCTAAAGGGTGGGAAATGCTTTTCCTGCCCGTTTTTCTTAGAAAGCATAAACACATGGAAATCCGGATAAACGTGCGGATATCAGGATATTACGAAACGGAATAATTATGACTAACTGGCTTTCGCGTACCGAGGCACTTATCGGAAAGGAAAAACTTGATCTGCTGAAAAACTGCTCGCTGGCATTGTTCGGACTTGGAGGAGTAGGGGCAAGTGCTGCGGAAGCGCTGTGCCGTGCAGGTATCGGAAAGATGCTTATCGTAGACGGGGACAGCTATGAGGAGACCAATCTTAACCGCCAGATTTTTGCCCTGCATTCCACTCTTGGCATGAGCAAATGTGAAACAGCAGAACAGAGAATGAGGGATATTAATCCCGAGTTAGATATAGTTCATGAAAACAGGTTTTTTCTGCCGCCGGACGAAAGCTTCCTGAATAAGTTCTCCCCTGATATAGTAGTGGATGCGATAGATACCGTCACAGCAAAGATATTCCTTGCTGAATACTGTTATAAAAATGATATTCCACTGGTAAGCTGCATGGGATGCGGGAACAGAGTGGATCCTCTTATGCTGAGGGTCGGAACGCTTGAAGATACAAAGGGGAGCGGCTGCGCGATGTCACGTATAATGCGCCGCGAGCTTTCAAAAAGGAATATAGCCTCACCTACTGTAGTATATTCGGTCGAACAGCCGCGACATATACCTGCAGCCGGAAACGAAAGGAAGATCCCCCCTGCGACGATAAGCTTTGTGCCTGAATCTGCAGGGTGTATTCTGGCTTCTGCTGCCGTAAAGATAATACTGAAGGAATAGAGCCGCAAAAGGTGGAAGCAGCCCAGCTTGAAATAAAACATAAATTATGTTACCATAAATCTGAATACACAGTATCGGTCGCTTTGAAGCTAAGGAGGTTGTTCAGTGAAAAAGCTGTTCAGTTTTGTTTTGACTATTGTTTTACTTGCTGTATTTGCGATGCCTTTATCGCTTGCGACTTCGGCCGCAGGCCAGTTGCCCGACTTTACAATAGATAAACTGTCTGACGGAGATATCCTTTCGCCTTATCTGGATTATTATTATAAAATTTGCAGACCGTCAGGCCGCAGAGTGTCTGAAGATGATCTGGACGATTACCGTTTTAAAATAAACAAGATAGAAGGCGGCAATTATGTCTCTATGAGCTTTAAATACGATGAAGATGACGATTATGCACTCTTTATCTCTCCACACAGCGGATCTGTCTATGAAAGTGATGATTACAACAATGACCGGTATGTGCGCTTTTCAATAACCTGCTATGAAAAAGGGGATAAAGAAAATTCCAGCACACAGACCTATGTGATCTTTCTCGGTATAAATGCGGACGAGTTCATAAACAGCAAGTCTTACTGGATTTCCAATTCAAGCCCCACGGTAGAGTTTGACAAAGCTCTGTCCAGATGTGATCTTACCATTGACGACGTTGCAACACTCAGCCTGAGGATCGGCAAACAGAGAGTGTTTGATTTCCGCTACAATACATATGCCAATGATGCTATCACCGACCGCTATCCTGATGACGATGTCGCTTTTTTAAATTTCAGTGCAGCGCCTAAATTCAACTATTCTACAAGAATAGAGATCACAAATCCCCATAATGATTATAAATACATCTACAGTTACAAGAACGACGGAACTATATATAAGATAGATTTTGAGAGGACTGAAGACAGCTTTGTCTTTTACGACACAAAGCTTTCCAACTATGTAATGTCAAATAAAAGACTGAACGCTACCTCTGCTGCCGCGTCATCTTCCGCGAACGCATCGTCCTCTTCAGGTGGTGTTAAACCTGTCGGATATACGGAACCTTCTTCCCAGGCTCCTGTTTCCTCGGCACCGGTTTCTTCAGCTCCCGCACCTGTAACTTCCACGCCGGCGTCCTCCCAGACAACGACGAGCAAACCTGCAGATGCTAGTACAGAGACGCCTTCTTCATCGCAGACGGATTCAGAACCGGAACAGACAGCAATCACACCCGAAATCATTCCGGCTGAAGATCCTGCAGTTTCGGTAGTTACTTCCGATCCTGTCGAAGAACAGCAGTCTTCACAGCAGGAAAGTGGTAGAAAGATTCCCTTGAACCGTACGACCGTGCTCGGTATAATAATAGCGGCTGCAGTAGTCGTCATTGCGGGTGCGATAGTGGCGGCTAAACGCAGCAAGCCGACCGGACACTGATCCTGATGGGGATTATATGATGAGACAGAGATAATAAAAAAGAACTGATAACAAGAATAACGGCGCTGCTTTGTGGCAGCGCCGTTTTAACTTGTGAATATATCCTGCTGCAAATAGAATGGATTGGGCTGACACAGCAATATATATCGGACATACTGTAGAATTCCTACAAAAAACAGGCTGATAATTTGACAGAAGGATGACAAACAGATATACTATTACAGGATAATAAAACAGATATTTGAAAAGAGGATAATGGTTTGCAGAATAAAAAAGACAGGATACTGAGCAAGGACTACCTGCTTATATCGGCCTGTTTCACCGCGGCGCTGATGCTGGTCAATCTATATATGCCGACTATGGCCATGTATACAAAACTTATTTCAAACAGTGACATGTGGGCAGGCTATATGACAGGCATATTTGCTGTCGCAAGTGTTATCTCCCGGCGCTGTTCGGTCTCCGTAATGAAAAAATTCGGAAATGCAAGAACCATTGCACTGGGGGCAACGATCTGCATAGTATCATGTTTTTTCTACATGAATGCCAAAACGATCCCCATTCTTGTAGCCGCAAGACTGGTTCAGGGATTTGGAACGGGTCTTGCTACGACTCCGACTTCAGCCGCTATAGCGGAAGTAGTACCGCCGAGCCGTTTTATGGAGGGAATAGCTTATTTTTCCCTTATGCAGACGGTAGTTGCGGCTGTAGCTCCGGCGATGGCGGTAGATCTTGTTTCCGGGGCGACCGGAGCTGATGATTACCGGATACTGTTTTTCCTTGCAGGCGGATTCAGCGCATTGAATCTGCTCATGTCATTCGGTATCACATATGAGAAAAAAGGCACGTTTGATCATTACAGGGAGATAGAAAAACAGCAGGAAAAAGAAAGAAAAGAAAGCAAGGGCGATGCAGCCGGAAAAGAAAGCCGTGTCATACTGGGTATTGAAACGATACAGATACTTCCGCTGCTGGTAGTATTTATGACGCATTGCTCACAGGTGGTAGTAACGGCATATCTGTCCATGTTAGCTGCAGAACGCGGACTTTCAAGCGTGGCTCTGTTCTATACCGTATCTGCCGTTTCAGTGTTTGTGGCAAGGATGCTTACGGGCAAGGTAGCCGACAGGCACGGTTCAGCTGTACTTATTGTACCCAGCCTGATAGTGCTGGTGATATCTCTGTGTCTGATAGCTACGGCCAGGTCAGCGATGTTTCTTGTTGTTATGGGTGTTCCTTTCGGAATGGCGAGCGGGATCATGCAGCCAACACTTAACGGTCTGATATTTAAGATCGGACAGCCTGAGCGGCGCAGTCAGACTGCGGCGGCATATAATCTGGTCGGGGATGTTACCGGAGTGCTCGTTTCCTTTGTCATCGGCTCGATAGTCGCCCGGATAGGTTATACCACATGCTTCTTTGCATGCGCGGTGTTTGCCGGAGTCGGACTGATACTGTATATTATTGCGGATATAGAAGCCGCAAGATATATGGGGCATAAAGTCTGATGCGAAGTGAAGACAGCATTCTGGCGGGAAGATTCCCGGACATGGGAAAGATTTGTATAATAATATATTGAAAAACATGCGGTATCCGGTTAAGGCCGGCCACCGCATGTTTTCATGTATAGCTGTGGGAATGCATTGAAGGGCAGCGGAAAAAGAAAAAAGGCTCATAAACACATGAGCCTTTCCGGAATGCATGGGTGCGGAAGCCTTTCAGATCTGACTGATGTGAGGATGTATCTTCTGAAATCATTCTACGACGGGGGAATCCTTCCTGTTTTCATCGTTTTCCTGAACGGAACGTTTCCTGATGGAGGAGGCGAGACGGCTCTTTCGTTCTGAAAGATTCATATTGCGGTATTCACTGGAGTGTTCCCACGTATAGGACTGTTTGACCTTATCAAAAACTTCACGATACGAATCAAGACGCCTGTTGGGCACGGCAAAATCGAAAAATCTGTCGGGGGTAGGTATGGAAAGGCTACCCCTTCCAAAACGGAGTCCTTTGTCATAAGAAATTGTCCCGAGTTTATCGATGGAGTAGTTATATATGACATGACCTTCTTTTTTATCCTTATGTATGAAAAAGATCCTTTTATCGGTAAGCACGAAAACCCCGGACTGACGGGGTACATAATCTGATTCGAGATTTGCTATCAGGGCAGACGGAGCAAGAATAAGCATGACTTTTTCGTCAACTTTCAACAGAGCCTCGATCTTATCAAGGAGTCCTTCCTCTTCATCGGAAAGAGAGACCTTAAATTCCTTCATAACGGATTCGCTGTCAGAACGCATCGTTATCCCTCCATTTAAGATATCTACAGGAAAACATGATTGGGTTATTCCATGCAGATATTCTAACATATATTAAGACCGTTTAACAAGAGAGGATACCGTGTAATCATATACACACCATAAGATTTTTACAGATTATAATGCCGATTTAATCAATTGACATTTAAGGCAATGAAATGTATAATACATAAAATAGGCGATTTGCGGAGTTAAAGCGTAAAACAGCACATGGCATTGGCAGAAGACTTTACCCGCATCAGCTATAATTAAAGGGAGGAAGAAAAATGAAAAAGATAATTGCCACTCTGCTGGCTGCAGTGCTTTGTCTGACTTTTGCAGCCTGCGGAGGAAAGAAAGAGGAGGCTGAAACTAATACACCAGCCGAATCTGTCAAGATCGGTCTCATCACACCAATCACTGGTAATGTGGCTGTATACGGAACTGCCGTTAAAAATGCTGTTGAGCTTTATATGGAACAGTTCAATGCCGCCGGCGGTGTAAACGGCAAGAATATTGACCTTATTGTTTATGATGATAAGGGAGATCCTACCGAAGCAATGAACGCATACAATAAGCTTGTATCGGCAGATGAAGTAATAGCTATAGTCGGCCCTGTTACCAGCGCTCCCACCTTCGGCGTAGCGGAAGTATCCGCTGCCGATAACATGCCCTGTATCACAGGTACGGCAACTCATCCCGATGTAACCACCTACGGAAACAACTTCTTCCGTGCATGTTTTGAAGATCCCTTCCAGGGCGGTACGATGGCAGTATTTGCGGCAAACGAGCTGAATGCGAAGACCGCTGCCATTATATACAACACATCGGATGCATATTCCACCGGCCTTTATGAGGCGTTTTCCGCAAAGGCTGAAGAAGTAGGTCTTGAAATAGTTGCTGTAGAAGGTTATGCTGCCAACGATGTTGACTTCAATGCACAGCTTACCAACATAGCCACGAAGAATCCCGATGTTCTCTTTATACCCGACTATTACAACAACACTTACCTTATCGCCTCCCAGGCGAGAAATCTTGGAATCCAGGCTACATTCCTCGGCGTTGATGGAACAGACGGCGTTCTGACCATAGAAGGCGCTGACTTGACAGTATTTGACGGAATGTATTTTGCCAACCATTATTCCGCAGATGATACTTCTGAAATGGTTCAGAGCTTCAGAAGCGCTTTTGAAGAAAAATACGGCGAAGTTCCCAACGCACTTGCCGCTCTCGGCTATGATGCTGCTATGATACTTTGCAACGCTCTTGTAGAAGTAGATAATGCCGGCACCGCTCTCGAAGCCACACCGGAATGCCGTCAGGCTATAATCGACGCAATGGCTGCTACCGATCTGGATTGTGTAACCGGACACATCACTTTTGACGAAAACAATAACCCGATAAAGGACTGCACGATCATAAGGATCCAGGATGGAGCCTATATCTTCCATTCCAAATATTAATAGCGCTGAAAGACGCACAATCATTGTTCAGATAAACGGTGAGCAAAAGGGAGGAAATTTATTACAAATTTCCTCCCGGCGCTTGCCGTCGGATATTATTCCGATGAATAGTTGTTCTAATATCTAGCAATGCTTATCATAAGCATTAATAAAAGGATTGTTGTTCCATGACCTTACTGTACCAACTGATAAACGGTATACAGATCGGAAGCATATATGCACTGGTAGCACTTGGCTACAGCATGGTTTACGGTATAGTCAAGCTGATAAACTTTGCTCACGGTGACATAATAATGGTAGGTGCCTACTGTACATGGTACCTAATGGCTAAGGTTAATGCACCCGCATGGGCCGCTGTAATATTTGCTGTTGTATTTTGTGCCCTGATGGGTATGTCCATAGAAAAAATAGCATATAAGCCCCTCCGTAAGTCTGCAAGGATATCACTGCTCATCACCGCCATAGGAATCAGTTTCCTGCTGCAGAATCTGGCACAGATTATCTTCACGGCAAATCCGAGGATGTTTACCAATATCTTTTCAGGAATGATAACAATCGGCGACCAGCGGGTCTCCGCTGCTACCGTCGTTACCATAATAATCTCGATAATCATAATGATCGGACTCAGCCTGCTTGTTAACAAGACTAAAATAGGAAAGGCCATGCGTGCCGTTTCAGAGGATAACGAGGCAGCTCAGCTTATGGGAATCAACGTGAACAACACGATATCGTTCACTTTTGCTCTGGGTTCAGCACTGGCTGCCATTGCAGCTGTATTATACTGCTGCTCTTATTCGCAGATATCGCCGACTATGGGATCTATGCTCGGACTTAAAGCCTTTGTAGCGGCTGTTTTCGGAGGAATAGGTTCATTGCCCGGCGCTATGATAGGCGGCTTGTGCATAGGCCTTGCCGAAAGCCTTACAAAAGGTTATATAAGCTCCAAGCTTGCTGATGCCGTTGTTTTCGGCATACTGATTTTGGTATTGCTTATCAAGCCAACTGGAATACTCGGCCGCAAGCAAAGCGAGAAAGTGTAGGGCCGGAAAATGAAGAACAATTTACTTAAAAACACGAAATTCCGCTATCTGATAAACATAATTGCCATTTTGGCTTTATATGCTTTGATGATGCTTCTGATAAATATCGGTATTCTTAACCGCTATCAGGCACTGCTCCTTATACCGGTAGGTTATAATATAATACTGGCTTCAAGTCTTAACCTTTCAGCAGGATTTCTGGGGCAGCTTCCTCTGGGACATGCGGGATTCATGTCGGTAGGAGGATATGCCGCCGCACTGTTCACGAAAGTCGTCGACCTTCCTGCAAATATAGAACTGCCGGTATCGCTTATCATAGGAGCGTTCGTGGCTGCCTTATTCGGGGTGATCATAGGACTTCCGGCCTTAAGGCTCAAAGGCGACTACCTTGCCATAATAACTCTGGGATTCGGAGAAATAATCAGGGTCATTATTCTTAACCTAAAGTTTACGGGAGGAGCATACGGCCTGAAAGGGATAGCCAGGGAGACCACGATCACATGGACGTATGTATGGGTGGTCATAGCACTGTATGTGATCAGTACGCTTATAAAATCCAGACACGGCAGAGCAATCCTTTCGATAAGAGAGGATGAAATAGCTGCTGAGGCTTCTGGTATCTCCACAACATACTACAAAGTGATGACATTTACCGTATCGGCGGCACTGGCAGGAATAGCCGGAGGCCTTTATGCCCATCACCTTACCATACTGGATCCGGCAAGCTTCGGATTCATGAAGTCTGTCGAGATACTGGTCATGGTCGTTCTCGGAGGAATGGGTTCGCTGATCGGTTCCGTCATCTCGGCGACGGCCCTTACGCTGATACCGGAGCTGCTCCGCGGCTTTGCAGAGTACAGAATGGTCGTATATTCGCTTGTGCTCGTAGTGGTCATGATATTTAAACCGTCGGGACTGTGCGGAAGGTATGATTTTTCCCTCGGCGATACGATAGATGCCCTGTGCAGGGGAATCAGAGGAAAACTTGCAGGGAAGGGAGGCAAGGCAGATGGAACCGATTCTTAATGTATCTCATCTCGGTATCGATTTCGGAGGACTGCAGGCACTTGATGATTTTAATGTCCAGGTCGAAGACCGTGAAATAGTAGGGCTGATAGGACCGAACGGAGCAGGCAAGACCACAGTGTTCAATCTGCTTACCAATGTTTACAAGCCTTCACGCGGCAATATACTTCTCGGTGGACGCAATACGATAGGAAAGACCACTCATGAGATAACTCAGTTCGGGATCGCACGGACGTTTCAGAATATTAGGCTCTTCAAATCCCTACCAGTAATCGACAACGTAAAGATAGCCCTGCATAATTCCCTGAAGTATAATCTGCTGCAGACCTGGCTCCGCGTTCCTTCTTACTGGAAACAGGAAAAGGCAGCAACAGAACTTTCATACGAACTGCTTGATGTGTTTGACATGGCGGATATGGCAGATTCCCCCGCGGGAAGTCTTCCCTACGGAGCACAGCGCCGGCTTGAGATAGTCCGCGCCCTGGCTACGAATCCCAAGGTCCTCCTGCTTGATGAGCCGGCTGCAGGCATGAATCCTTCAGAGACAGATGACCTGATGAGGACTATCTATGATATCCGTGACAAATTCAATGTGGCTGTGATTCTCATAGAGCATGACATGAATCTGGTAATGGGAATATGTGAAAGGATACTCGTGCTCAACTACGGCCTTATAATAGCTCAGGGAACTCCCGACGAAATCAAAAGGAATCCGCTGGTAATCGAGGCATATCTCGGACAGCAGAGGGGAGAGTAGCCGATGCTTAAAGTTGACAATATTAATGTATACTACGGTGCCATACATGCCGTAAAGGATATATCTTTTGAAGTATCCGAAGGCGAGATAGTCTCCCTTATAGGTGCAAACGGAGCGGGGAAAAGCACGATACTAAAGACGATATCCGGGATATTGAGATCCAAGACCGGATCCATAACATTCATGGGAGAACAGATAGGCTCGGTCGAAGCGTTCAAACTTACTCGCAAGGGCCTTTCACACGTACCGGAGGGAAGAAGGATATTCCAGCAGCTTACTGTAGAAGAAAACCTGCAGATGGGTGCATATACCGTATCCTCTGCAGAGGAAAAAGATCTGCTCGAAAATGTTTACGTGCGGTTCCCGAGGCTGCTTGAAAGACGCAGACAGATAGCAGGCACACTTTCCGGAGGAGAGCAGCAGATGCTTGCGATAGGAAGGGCCTTGATGTCAAAGCCAAAACTGATCATGATGGATGAGCCGTCCATGGGTCTGGCTCCGGTGCTCGTGCAGCAGATATTCTCCATCATAAAAGAACTCAACGAAGCAGGAACGACGATACTCCTCGTCGAACAGAATGCACGTATGGCGCTTTCAATAGCGAACAGAGGATATGTGCTTGAAACGGGGAAGGTGGTCCTGCAGGCTCCGGCAGCGGATCTTCTGCAGAACGACGACGTTAGGAAAGCATATCTCGGAGGCTGATCCCTGACTTATACAGCGGGCATTTTATTCCCCGGGAATACGGTTTAACAATAAAAGCAAAGGAGATACGGATACTGCCGTATCTCCTTTTTTGCAGCCGCGTCAGGATCTTGCGGACATAAGGAACGGCAGTTAATATCTCCGCTAGCTTTTAACGGGTCACGGGGAGGCAGTTTGAAAAACAATATTTTACGGAAAAGCTATTGACACCCAAAATGGCAGGAGATATAATAATATACTGTATCAAAATGGATAGTTTTGCCTATGTACTCAGACTTTACTGCATTAGATACAAAAAAACATGCCGATTTTCGAGTAAAATGTAGAAGGAAAAATCGACATCGTGACAAAAAGACCGAATACGGATTAATTATAGAGAGGGTGGGCCTATGGTGAATGTCAAGCCGGTACGACTCGGAAAGAATGTACGAATGAGCTTTTCCCACATCAATGAGGTACTGGAGATGCCGAACCTTATTGAGGTTCAGAAAAACTCATACAAGTGGTTCTTAGAGGAAGGACTTAAGGAAGCGTTCCGCGATGTATCAGATGTCACCGATTATCAGGGAACACTGGTATTGAAGTTTATCGATTATCGCCTTGACGACAAACCCAAGTATTCCATTGAGGAATGCAAGAGCAGGGACACGACTTATGCTGCACCCCTACGCGTGCAGGTGAGCCTTTTAAATAAGGAAACAGGAGAACTTAAGGAACAGGAAATATTCATGGGGGATTTCCCTCTGATGACAGACAGCGGTACGTTTATCATAAACGGAGCCGAGCGTGTTATCGTTTCCCAGCTCGTACGTTCTCCCGGAGCCTATTACAATATGGCACGGGACAAGGCAGGCAAACCGCTTTATTCGGCAACGATAATTCCTAACAGGGGAGCCTGGCTTGAATATGAAACAGATTCCAATGGCGTTTTTTATGTCCGTATAGATAAAAACCGCAAGCTGCCGGTAACGACATTTCTGCGTGCTCTCGGACTCAGTACAAGCGAAGATATAACTAATTTCTTCGGAGACAGCGATCTTATCGTATCTACAATAGAACGTGACAACACAAAAAACCGCGAGGAAGCTCTTTTGGAGCTTTACCGTAAACTGCGCCCCGGTGAGCCGCCTACGGTAGACAGTGCACAGTCACATATAGATTCCCTGTTCTTTGACCAGAGAAGATATGATCTTTCAAGCGTCGGCCGCTATAAATACAACAAAAAACTGGCTATAGGTGCCCGCATTGTGGGCAAGACACTATCACAGCCGGTCTGTGATCCCATGACCGGAGAGATCATTGCCGAAGCCGGAGAGGTGATCACCAGGCAGAAGGCCGAAAAGATAGAAAACTGTGGCGTTGACAGCGTTGTCCTTTCGGTAGGGGACAGGGCGGTCAAGGTGATATCCAACGGTATGGTGGATATTTCAAACTTTATCAGCTTTGACCCGGATGAGGTCGGAGCCGTTGAGAAGGTCAGATGTTCCTTACTCAGGGAAATAATCGAGAACTTTGGAGATGAAGAGACTCTGAAGGCGACACTGCGCATGCGTATGGGAGAACTCATTCCCATGCATATCATAGTGGATGACATACTCGCAAGCGTCAACTACCTTTGCGGTCTGGCGCATGATATCGGTAATATAGATGATATAGACCATCTGGGAAACCGCCGTATAAGAAGCGTGGGAGAACTACTCCAGAATCAGTTTCGTATAGGATTTTCCAGAATGGAAAGGGTCATAAGGGAAAGAATGGCGACACAGGTCCAGGATATGAATGAAGTTTCTCCGCAGGCCCTTATAAACATCCGTCCCGTGGTAGCTGCCATAAAGGAATTTTTCGGTTCATCTCCTCTTTCACAGTTTATGGACCAGACAAATCCTCTGGCGGAGCTCACCCATAAGAGAAGGCTTTCGGCACTGGGCCCCGGAGGACTTTCAAGGGACCGTGCGGGATTTGAGGTCCGTGACGTTCATTACAGCCATTACGGCCGCATGTGCCCGATAGAAACACCTGAAGGCCCCAATATAGGACTCATCTCATATCTGGCGACCTTTGCAAGAATAAATAAATACGGTTTTATCGAAGCGCCCTACCGTAAAGTGGATCCCGAAACGGGCAGGGTATTAAATGAAGTGGTCTACATGACCGCTGACGTGGAAGACAACTATATTGTTGCACAGGCAAACGAGCCCCTCACTGAAGACGGGCACTTTAAAAATGAAAGAGTCAACGTGCGCTATCGAGATACCATTCAGGAGGTCGCCCGTGAAAGGGTCGACTACATGGACGTTTCGCCTAAGATGGTCGTATCGGTAGCGACCGCGATGATACCGTTCCTTGAAAACGATGACGCGAACAGGGCACTGATGGGTTCCAACATGCAGCGCCAGGCGGTTCCTCTTCTGAAGACCGAGAACCCCATTGTCGGCACCGGCATGGAGTATAAGGCAGCAGTCGATTCGGGCGTTGTCCTGCTTGCCGACTGCAACGGTACAGTGGAAAAGGTATCGGCAAGCGAGATAGTCGTTGCTGATGACGAAGGTGTTCAGCACAATTACAGCCTTACAAAGTTCCTGCGCTCAAACCAGGGGACCTGTATAAATCAAAAACCGATAGTAAACAAGGGAGACATCGTCAAAAAAGATGATGTTCTGGCTGACGGGCCGGCTACCTGCAACGGAGAGATATCTCTCGGCAGAAACGTGCTTATAGGCTTTATGACCTGGGAAGGTTACAACTATGAGGACGCAGTCCTGATCAATGAACGCCTTGTCAGGGAGGATATATATACTTCCATACATATAGAGGAATATGAGATCGAGGCCAGAGATACCAAGCTTGGTCCGGAGGAGATAACCAGGGATATACCCAATGTCGGCGAAGATGTCCTCCGCGAGCTTGATGAACGGGGCATCATCAGGGTCGGCGCCGAGGTGCGTGCCGGCGATATACTTGTAGGAAAGGTAACTCCTAAGGGCGAGACCGAGCTCAATGCCGAGGAACGTCTGCTCAGGGCGATATTCGGGGAAAAAGCAAGGGAGGTCAGGGACACCTCGCTGAGAGTCCCGCATGGAGAATATGGCATCATTGTTGACGTAAAGATATTCACGAGAGAAAACTGCGATGAACTTTCTCCAGGAGTGAACATGGTCGTCCGTTGCTATATCGCAAAGAAGAGGAAGATCTCCGTAGGAGATAAAATGGCGGGACGGCACGGCAATAAGGGCGTCGTTTCACGCGTACTGCCTCAGGAAGATATGCCTTACCTTCCCGACGGTACACCCCTTGATATAGTACTCAACCCTCTGGGAGTTCCATCACGAATGAATATAGGACAGGTGCTTGAGGTCCATCTCGGCCGTGCGGCAAAAGCGCTTGACTGGAAAGTAATGACCCCCGTTTTTGACGGTGCAAGAGAAGAGGATATCAGGGAATGTCTTCGTGAAGCTGGTTTTTCAGAGGACGGAAAGACCGTTCTTTACGACGGACGTACCGGTGAGCCGTTTGATAATCTCGTAACAGTAGGATACATGTACTTTATCAAGCTGCACCATCTGGTGGATGACAAGATACACGCCCGCAGCACCGGACCGTACTCGCTGGTGACACAGCAGCCTCTGGGCGGTAAAGCCCAGTTCGGCGGACAGCGTTTTGGCGAGATGGAGGTCTGGGCTCTGGAAGCCTACGGCGCAGCATATACTCTTCAGGAGATACTCACTGTAAAGAGTGATGATGTGGTCGGCAGCGTGAAGACCTTTGCCGCCATAGTAAAGGGCAAGAATGTTCCGAAGCCCGGAATACCCGAGTCGTTCAAGGTCCTTATAAAAGAACTTCAGTCACTGGCACTGGATATGAAGGTGCTCGATAAAGATAATAATGAGATAGACCTTCAGCAGACATTCGATGATGACGATGTAGGTCTGGCTCCGTCAGATGAAGCCGATAATTTTGTATCGGTCGAGGTAGCTTCCGAACTGGAGGACGGATTTGCTGTTGAACAGCCCGATTTTGATGATGACCGGGATGATATGGAACAGGTGATGGAAGCCATCGACAGCTACGAGTTTGACGATGAGTTTGAGGATGATGATATCGATGATATAGTCACCGATGAGGATATTGAGGAATAGGAAGGGAGTATAACCGCATGGAGTTTAATGTCTTTGATTCTATAAAGATCGGCCTTGCTTCTCCTGAACAGATCCTGAAGTGGTCATACGGTGAGGTAAAAAAACCTGAGACCATAAACTACAGAACACTTAAGCCTGAAAGAGACGGATTATTCTGCGAACGCATCTTCGGACCGAGCAAGGACTGGGAGTGCTATTGCGGACGGTACAAAAGAATAAGATATAAGGGTAAAATATGCGAGCGCTGCGGTGTCGAGGTAACGAGGGCAAAAGTCAGACGTGACAGGATGGGTCATATCGAGCTTGCAGCCCCGGTATCCCATATATGGTATTTCAAAGGCACGTCTTCGAGAATGGGCCTTCTGCTCAATATGTCTCCGAGACTGCTTGAAAAGGTACTCTATTTTGCTTCGTATATCGTTATAGATCCGGGAAATACGAACCTGAAAAAACTGACCCTCCTTTCTGAGAAGGAATACCGCGACCTGCGGGAAGCATATGAGGATGAATTCAAGGCCGGTATGGGAGCCGAGGCGATTAAAGCTCTGCTCGCGGAGATCAATCTCGATGAACTTTCCGCAGAGATAAAGGGCGAACTGGCAAATGCTTCCGGACAGAAGAGGGCTAAACTGCTCAAACGGCTGGAAGTGGTTGAGGCGTTCAGACTTTCAGGCAACCGCCCCGAATGGATGATACTCGACGTGATACCGGTAATTCCTCCGGATATCCGTCCAATGGTGCAGCTTGACGGCGGACGTTTTGCCACGAGCGACCTTAACGACCTTTACAGGCGAGTCATCAACAGAAACAACCGGCTTAAAAAGCTTCTGGAACTCGGAGCTCCCGATATAATCGTCAGGAATGAAAAGCGCATGCTGCAGGAAGCTGTGGATGCTCTTATCGATAACGGAAGGCGCGGACGTCCCGTGACGGGACCGAACAACAGGCCTCTGAAATCGCTTTCCGACATGCTTAAGGGAAAGCAGGGTCGCTTCAGACAGAACCTTCTGGGAAAACGTGTCGACTATTCCGGACGTTCTGTTATAGTAGTCGGACCGGAGCTTAAGATGTATCAGTGCGGTCTGCCGAAGGAAATGGCGCTGGAGCTTTTCAAGCCTTTCGTAATGAAGAGACTGGTGGATCAGAAAGTTGCCACCAATATAAAGAATGCACGCAAAATGGTCGAGCGTGCCATGGTCAAGGATGTCTGGGACGCACTTGAGATAGTGATAAAGGATCATCCCGTACTGCTTAACCGTGCTCCCACACTGCATAGGCTCGGAATACAAGCATTTGAGCCGGTACTGGTAGAGGGAAGGGCGCTTAAACTGCACCCGCTGGTATGTACGGCTTACAATGCCGACTTTGACGGAGACCAGATGGCAGTTCACGTTCCGCTTTCCGCTGAGGCACAGGCCGAAGCCCGCTTCCTCATGCTGGCAGCAAATAATCTGCTCAAGCCTTCTGACGGACGGCCCGTAACGGTCCCCACGCAGGACATGGTGCTCGGTTCCTACTACCTCACTATGGAACGCAAGAATGAAAAGGGCGCGGGCAAGGTGTTCCGTGACCCTAATGAAGCTCTTATGGCATATGATGCCGGCGTCGTCGGGCTGCATGCCCCTGTGAAGGTGCGTATGACAAAAGAGATAGACGGGGAAACAAGGAGCAAGATCATTGAGACCACCGTCGGAAAGATAATATTCAATTCACCCATCCCTCAGGATCTGGGATATGTTGACAGAACAGATCCCGAAACCTGCTTCGATATGGAGATCTCTACTCTGGTCCGCAAAAAGCAGCTGGGAGAGATCATCGACCGCTGTATAAAGGCCCACGGCACCACTCGTACAGCCGAGGTCCTTGATAAGATAAAAGAACAGGGATTTAAATACTCTACAAAAGGAGCACTTACCGTCGCGGTGTCTGATGCAGTGATACCCGAGGAGAAAAAACAGTATATCAGTGAAGCCGAAGAAAAAATTGCCGATATAAGAAAACGGTATGAACGCGGATTCATATCGGATGATGACCGCTATGAACAGGTTATCAGAATATGGAATGAAACCACGCAGAAGGTCAAGGATGCACTTGAACGCAATTTTGGGGAAGAGAACCCGATACATATGATGGCCGATTCGGGAGCCAGAGGTTCGATGGACCAGATAAGGCAGCTTGCCGGTATGAGAGGCCTGATAGCAAATACATCCGGACGTGCGATAGAGATACCTATCCGCTCCAACTACCGTGAAGGATTGAATATCCTGGAGTATTTCAACTCTTCGAGGGGTGCCCGTAAAGGACTTGCAGACACGGCACTGCGTACCGCCGACTCCGGATATCTGACGAGAAGGCTCGTCGATGT
>JAEEGL012517706.1_pt1 | contig 19639 bp, 11 predicted proteins | sample 9134231 | NCBI WGS metagenome assembly JAEEGL01 (sample SAMN16246548, study PRJNA631951) | gut metagenome | biome: gut microbiome; feature: rumen; material: fiber-attached | host: Bos | place: Iran: Karaj | collected 2018-10 | reverse complement strand
TTAAAAATTTAACCCTATCAAAATTTTTAGAATTAAAACCTTCTGCTATGATATTAACATATTCATATTTAATACCTTTAACAAATTTAGATATAGAATCAAATATAAATTTAGAAAGCCTACTTTCATAAATGTTTCTTTTTTCTCTAGGCCCATATGTCCATTTCGTTTCATCATCAATATTCATATCAAGAATATTGAAATTTGGATAGTTTTTCTTTGTCATTTCAACACCAACGCATAATGTTGGTATCCCTTCAATTAAATCACACTTTTTATCAACAACATTATATAAAGTTTTATCATTAAACAAATTTTTTGTTAAAATATTAGCAATTGGCTGCATAAATTTAATTTTTTTATTTATTATACAAAAATTATCAAAAAACAACAAATTAAACATATTTGATTCCGTCAATATATGACCAATTCTTCCATCCTCTTCCTTTAAGGTCTGTTTCAACAACTCCATATGCATGACCTTTTGCTTCTATAACCTTTCCTCCGCCAATATATACGCCAACATGCCCAGGCATATATACTGCAAGCCCAGGAACTTCAGGTATTGTACTTATTGGACCTTTAACAGTTGACCTGTTTAACAGCCCATCAGACGTACAATCCTTAAATTCGTTTCCATTATATTTAGGATTTGGGTCGGTTGGACTGTTTGACCACATATACCCCTTTATAAGCCCAATACAATCATGTACTTTTTTACCCATTTGCGTTTCATATTTTGGCTCTTTTGTATAACTATATTGGTCAGGATATGTTTGCCTATACCACGCCAATAAACTTGTTGTTGAACGTGAGCCATATCCTCCCCACCAATACGGATTTCCCAATTGAGCACGGCAATATTCGACAAGACCTGTATTTGTTTTACCTTCTATTGGGCTACTTGGGGCACCAGGACTAACATATCCGCTTTTTCCATTACTTCCATTACTTGCCAAAACAGATTGATTTGTCCCAATTGAATCTATGTAATTTACAATTGCATTTACATGCACATCAGCAATAGATTCGCATCCTTCATTACTCTCAAGCCATCCCCTACCTGTAACATATCTTCCATTTTCATCCTGCTTATCGAAATCAGGTGATGTCCATTTCGTTGTCATATCAGATGTATATTCAGGGAAAAAATTTTCAGTTAAAATATGAGCACAATCAAGTCCAACTCCTGGGTCGCTCATATCATGCTCTTTATTTGTTGCTGGTAATAAATAACAGAACATCCCATCCTTTTCTTGTTTTACATAATTTAGCATATCTTTTGACTTTGGCAATTTTTCAATAGGTAATTTTTTTAAGGATTTTCTATTGTCTACCAACTTTTGACAAGCAGCCCTTGCATATTCCCCAAAAATTGCAGCATCTCTTCTTAATTTCCATGGAGTTCCGTTAAAACTTTTACCATAAAAAACAGCAAAATATCCAGTAGTATTTGTTTTTCCATTACACTTTGCCGGCAATCCATTCCAATGAGGAACAATTGATATAACACAATCGGAACCATATTTTTCAATTAATTCCCTAGTTTCTTTTAAACTATATCCGCCACTTGGATTATTACTCGTCTTACATCTGTGTATATTATTAGAATAACTTGTACCATCCTTAAATTTCTTTTGTTTTAACTTAGGGATAATATAACTATCTATTAATTTTGCACTCCAAGCATTTTCTGTCGCTTTTCCTATTGTTCCGTTAACAGTACTATGTGCAGGAGTGAAACATATTAATGGCTTTTGTGGCGTAATATTTGTAGGATTATAATCAGATTCATCAGAATATTGTAATCTTTTATTTGGATTTGCTTTTATATTTTTTTCATTATATGATTCACCGCCTATTCCACCAATTGACAAAGTTGAAGTATTAGCAGCTGTGTTTGTTGTATCTTCAGCCTCAGTGCTTCTTGAATTCACATCAACAGTAATTTCAGCATCTGACATAGGTATTGCATATTTATTTTGTCTATATCCAACAATTGTTGTTGTTACATCACCAGGCTTTATACTATGCGTAACTTTTTGTATCAGGTAAGCACCTTTCCATAAAGGAATATTATTCAATTGAAAATACATTGGTGGAAATATTTGCATATTTCCCATCATCTCAATAGTACATTGATATGAATTATTACTATATACCTTATATATATCTTGTCCATAAAGTGTAGTTTCTCTAGGGCTTTCAGAAGCTTTTGACACTATATTAAAAGTTGCATTAAGTCCAACTTCAGTAACGCCATGAGATGCTGTTGATAACTTTATGTCTTTAAAATATGCCTGATTTTGTTTAGCAAAAGTAACACCAAAAGCAGGAACTTCAAACCCGTTATCACAGAAAAGTTCGCCAACTATATCTTCATTTGTTAAATCAAACCCATCACCTTCCGGAGACCATCCATTCATATCAATGCTTGTATTATCACCATTTTCTCCAGAGTCACCAAGATGTTCAGAAGGCTTATAAGTATATAAAAACATATATGTTGACGTATCATCATCCCAATCTTGGCACGTTGGAAATGGTTTAAATGCTTCTTCTATTGACCCAGGGTTTGAATATATAAATCTTTGTGGAACAGCAAGTAAATACCCACCGCAATCTTGCGCAACATCGGTCAAAAACTCATATATGGTTTTACCAGTAACATGCATCACGCCTTCTGTTGTATTAACTTCTGATGTCGGTAAGCATTCATTAATCCATTCAACAATTTTAGTTAAATTTACAGTCAAATTGTATCCAATATCATGGAAAAAATTATCGCAATATAAGAAATGGTCAAGTTCATATCCACTATCCTTATATTGTGGCTCCCACATATTAGTCTTATTGAATCTCCAAGTTTTCTCTCCTTTATAAGAACCACATATCCATTTGTCATATAAACTTTTCAATGTCATATATGTTGAAAGTTTAAGGTCCTTGTTCCTAAATGGGTCTTGTGCATTTGCATTATATATCGCTTCTGCAATATCACCATTATCTTCTTTTATGTCTTTTACCATATCACCATAAATGACATTCAACTCTTCCATAAACCCATTAAGTGCCTTTCTCATATCAGAAACGCCACAAGATAATTCAGTATTGCCCTTTTCACTATAACACCCATTATAATAATCAAAAGTTGTGCACATTGATGTCAATGTGTTCTTTAAAAAATTCTGTAATTTATATGACTTGTCAGCAACATCATCCGAACTACTAACAATGTTATTTTTTAAATAATAATTATTTAAACCATTCTTATATTTTCCGTCAATATAAAGTTTTGTATCAGTCAAATATTTTTCATTCTCACTATATTCACTATTTGCCCAATCTTCAAAATATTTTATAAGATATTTTCTTCTTGATAAAGTAGCATTTATTGGCTTCCTGTTCTTTTCATATCTACCAAGTTCATGTTGTTTTAATGGCAATATTGTTTCCATATCACTGCCAATTTCAATCGTGTTGCGAATAAAACTTTCATCTCTTCCAGGCTTTTTGTAATTGTATTTTTTACCAAAAACAGTTCCACTAACCTTAACTTTTTCGCTATCATAATTTTCTTCCCACCAATAAAAAGCACCTTCTCTTAATAAAGATATTTTAGGAACAACTCCATTTTCAGACTTTTCTTCAATTCCTAAATTTTTACCTATCAACGGTATAGATAGCATAAACAAATAAGCCCTTGCTTCATTATTATCTTGTAGCCAATATAAAGGTAAATCATAAAGAGAAGAATCAGTTCCCCTATTTTCTCCAATTCCATTAATTCTTGTTGGGCGTTTTACATAAAATTCTTCCATATCGCCATTTGCCATTTCTTCAGCAATATCTTTTCCTGATGCAGTTCCACCTGAATATTCAAACATTTTCTTTGAAAGTCGCCTTACCCTTTCTTCACCAGTATTTACATTATCTCTATAATGTGATATTGCAGACTTGTTACGAAACAATTCTCCGTATTCATAAACGCCTCTACTACCATATTCATTTCCTTTTTCTTTATCCCTATCCTTTAAAGTTTCTTCTACATTTGTTACTTCAGCATCAAAATTTGATATAAGCGTTCTAAGATAATCCCTTTCTTCTATAAGAACAAAACTACCAGTATCAGCATCTTTATCTGAGCAAAACTTCTTATGGTCATCTGTTGAAATATACCTACAGTCACGATAGTTCATGCAATTCATACCGCTATCATCACTTTTTACTAAATTAGGCTCTTGAGCGCCAATTGGCAACAAATGATAATCATTACCACTTCCTCCATGTATATAATTAAACACAAGTTTACTACCTTTTTTTTCAAAAAGGCTTTTCTTATCACCATAAATCCAAGTGTCCGTTATACCTTCTTTGGTCTTTTCGCCAGTAATATATGAGATAAAATCACTTTTTTCTCCACTTTCGCCTTTTTCATCTCCATATTTTGCTATAAATTCAATAAATGGCTTTGAATTAATAACTTCATCACCAACAGCCTTAAACAAGTTAACGGCTTCCATTCTGCCAAAACTCTTTGCCTCTTGCCTTGAATCATCATTTACATTCATATAATAAAAAGCCCTCAAAGCAAATGTAAATAATATATCGCCCTCAATACCAGCCGAATTATTACTAATCCTACCATTCAAATAAGAATATGGATTTGAATATTTTCCATTATTTGCCAAATCAAATGTTGTCAAAGGTATAAATGCACCAGTGCTTGTTGAAGGAGAAGTTCCATTGGTTGTATATGTTCCTCCGCTTGCTTTTAATTTTTCTATTTCCTCCTTTACAAGTTCTGCTTCTTTTAAATATAATTTTGCAGCAGTAAGCAATTCATTAACAAGTTTTGTTTCCAACAAATATTCTTCACCTTTTGACAATTCACCTGGCCATATTAGTTCTTTTCTTTTTGAAGCCTTGTTTTCGCCCCTATCGAAATAATTTTCATTTTTTGTTTTACCTTTATTATAGTCTTCATAAAAACTTGTTGAAGAGTCATAAATATCCCTATAATATGCAGTAAAAGGCGGTAAATATTGCGCCCTAACATTTGCTGTGTCTCCATTTGAAGTTTTTAAGAACATACTTTCTGTATCTGTATCATACTTTCCACCATCTTCTTTTAATTCTTCAAAACTCTCTTTTTTTCTTTGTGGCTGATGTGTATCAAGTTGTTCTTTTATTTTTTTCAGCATACTGTACTCAACTTCCATGAATGTATCAAGATGGGCAAATGCCAAATTATAAATGTTTCTAATTGATGGCTTAAATCCAAGCGCCTTTTCTATTAAAACGTTCCTTTCTTTTTTGAATTCAGATTCAACATCAGGTCTTTTATCACTAAGTTTCTGTGACCTCTGTGCTAATTCATCCATTATGCCATGATATTGGTTTTTAGTACCTTTTGTATATACATAAACATAAAATGTCTTTCCGTCAGTAACACCAGGTTCGTTTTTTATCCTTTCTGTTATAACATCTTCTAAAAATGAATTTGGTTTATAATTTGAATAATCAAACTCTCCATTTGCTTTGTTTGTTACGGATAATTTATATGTTTCAATATGCTTACTTATTCCGGCTCCACCGCCATCGTTTTTTTTGCAAAACTCGCCCAAATCACCAAATTTAGTATTTAGTCCTTCGTAATACGTACCAGAATATCCACTTATTGCATCTGAAAAATTAACAACAGACTCCCAAAAATCAGGCCCGTTTTCTTCAAATACAACTTGGTATGCCATTTGCTCAGAGCCTTGACTTGGGTCTTCATATAAAAATTTAGAATCCTTAAATGGATAAGATTCAAGTATAGCATTAAGTGAAGCATATTCTTCATCTATATCCTGCATTGCTTTCTGTGAATTTGCTTCATTTTCCAATATTGGCTGTGACATTGCAACTTGATTCAATTTCAACGCAAGTTTAGGAAACGTCATCATATCACATTGTTTTACCTCACCGCCATTTCCGTCACTGCCATAAAAACAAAATACCCCATCGCTTATTTTCTTTTCCCAATACTCTCTTCCATTTTCCATATATGGAGCAATAGCAATATAAGTCATTGGCAAATCAGCAAATATTCCATACAAATGTCCAATAAAATCAACATTAAACACAAAATTTCCGCTTGAACTATCAAATTCAATATCAACTTTACTAATTGTTAATCTATATGAAATTCCCTTTCCATAAAACCCTTTTACTTTCAAAATAAAAAGAGGATATGGCATTGAAAAGAACGCTTTATATAATTGATATGAACGTCCTCTTTTAGATTCGTCATAATAATTATTTTCAGCAGGTTGCATAACAGTTCCGCCTCTAACATCAACAAATTTAATATTAACAACAGGATGTAAAAATGTTTGATATTCAATATTTATGGATTCAATTCCAAGGCATTCTGTTGTATTTCCTTCTGGTTGTGTTAATGATATATCCGTAAAATTAGTCGTTAAAAACCCATCAGTCCCACCAAGAAAAGACAAACTTCCGTCATTTGTTGAATATCTATAATCTTTGAATTCATTTGTTACCTCACCAAACCCACAAGAATACCTGTTATAAACCCTAACAAGTAAGTCTATAGCAACGCTATAATCTTCAAGTGGGTATGATATTGAATCAGAATTCGTACCTTCATGATTTTCAAACGAAACAACATTAGGGTCGAAATAGTGTATTCTACCCATATTAAATTTACCGTTTTTCATAATTAACCGTAATACTTTTTATTTTTTTCAATTGATTTTTGATAATCATTTAATGAAACAGTTAATGGATAAGGTATCCTCAATTGAACACCGTCAGGAATATTAAATTCCAATGAGCCATATTTTGCATTTGCTTGTAAAATGAGCCACGCATAATTTGAACTATTATAATATTTGTACGATACTTGGTCTAATCTCGTCTTTCCCTTTTCGTATATTATATACTTGTCACTATCCTTAACTGGTATTTCGCCGAAAGAAACTATTTCTATTTCTTTACCATTTCTAAATTGAGAATATCTATCAAACGAATCCATATCTATTATTTTTTATATCCTTTTATTGAATTTTTATACAAATCCGAAAAGCCTTTTTCTACTCTGTCATTAATGTCTGTTTCATATACGCCATTTACATCTTCATCTGTGGCATTTCCATTCTTTCCAACGTCCTTTTTAGGAACATTAACAGTAACATCATACATTGATTGTCCTTTAACATCTGCTTTATTGTCATAAATTGAAGCATTAGCATAATAATTTGACGTTACTGCGTTTTGTAATCTTTCTATTGGCCCAGCAATGTCTTGACCACCGATAAAATTAAAATTCATATTTATATTTGCATACATTGGCTGTACGCCAACACCTTCAGGATTCAAATCCCATTGTATGCCTGAGCCCGAATCATAATCAATACTTATTGATGTAATGCATATTTTTGTATGGAAAAAGTCACCAATTCTTAATATACAATATGGAGGTCTACCAAACGCAAGATTTCCTGCATATTTCAGCATATCACTACTTCCTGTATTAACTCTTCCAGACGACAAATCTATTGTTGGTCCCTGCCTTGTGCATTGATGCAAAAACGTTAACCTTGCATTAAAGCCCTCAGGAGTTACCGAATGAAATGCAGGGTTAAAATACCTAACTTTATTTATAATTCTTTGATAAGCGACATCATCATAATCAATTTCTGAAAAATACAAATACTCGTTATCGCTACTATAATCATCAACAATTTCTGTACTTGTTGAAACATATTCATTTAATTGTTCTTCTGCACTATTTTCAAGTCCATATCCTTCAATAACATCTTCATTAATATTAATTGTCTCATCCTCATATTGTTCAGCAGTTGTTGTCGTTGCCTCATTCCAACTTACGTGAAATATTGCATATGCACAACGCCCTATTTTTGCATCAATCTTATTTACATCAGGGTTAGATGGGTCAAGGTCATTTGCAGGTATTTCTGCCTTTTGGAATGGTCTATTAAAACTTTCTTCACTTACACTATTACAATTCATTATTATTGCATTCTTCAAAAATTCAGCACGTCTTTCTTCTAACTTAATGTTATTTTCTTTACGTCCGTGGCTTGAAGCGCATCCGTAAACATCAATTGAATCTATATGTATATCTTCAAATTTATCCCCGAAAATTTCATCTTCTGTTATTAAACTATTCAAATTTGAAATACCATGTTGCGGGTCAAATATACTATAAAATTCAAACCCGTCATCTTGGCCATTAAACACGGAAAGTTCAATAAGTGTCTTTATGGAAAGGTCATAAGTTCCATTATTAAGACCCGCAATTGAATTATTAATGTAATTTCCTTCATGCAATATCTGTTCACTCATATCGTCATCCGTATAGTCACAAGTAACGCCATTTGCGCATTCATAATCTCTTAATTTTTCAAGGCCTTCAGAAACATTATCATAGTGTCCTGAAAAATTATTTGGGAAAAATACAATAAGTGCAACATCCTTTGACCTACTACCAAGTTTTTTATTGTTTGTGGCTTTACTGCCCGTAATTTCGGTTCTATTTGCACCATCATCTAATCTACCTTCAAGAGTTCCACAGCCGGCAAAAAACCTAAGCAAATCATCTTCTCTTTTATCAATTTCCTCAACTTCTAAAGACGTTCCACGCCATTTGTTTATAAGTGAAGGATGGTCAATAAGCATTGTGAAACTAAGTGTTCCACTCCTATCAGTGTTTACATATGTATATATTTGTTCTCCACGTCCAATAAATTTTGCTGCATTCCAATCAACATTTACATTTTCAGTAAATTTTAAATTATACGGAGGAAACCACATTATTCTACCCTTATTAGGGCCTTGTTGCTCTTTTGAAATTTTAGCCCCATCTAAATCTATATCCCTCCATGCCAAATTTTCAATCGAAAACATATATTTTTTAATATCTCCACTATCAGTACTCGTTCCACCATTATGTTCTGAAGAAATTTTAACAAATCCATTATCTTTCAATACTGAAAAATTTCCAAGTCTTTCACCACCGCCATTTGGACGCATTGATTCTCCATACCAATCTTGTATGGCACTAAGTTTAATTGGTTCTTTTTCTCCATAGAATGGTCTAATTCTTCTACTTAATTTAGAATATTGATGATGTTTTGTCCAAACTCTACAATATGGATTTTCATATCCGCTTTCATCATCAACAGCATCATTAGCCTTTAATAAATTCCTACCTCTTGAAATACCATATTTATCGCTTCTTGAAGTTACAAGTTCGTCATCTTTATGCAAATCATAAGAATGAAATCTATTAATCATTGAACTTATTTTACAATTTTCAAAGAGTTCATTCGTCTTTCTTATAAGAGCAGAAACATTACTAACCCCCTCTTCAACCATTGTAAATGATTCAATCTCAGAATGCTTTATTATGCCAGCCGGCTTTCCATTATCATGTTCTGAATAATACATAGACTGCAAGTTTCCCTCATTGCCTCTTTGTATTTTAATGTCATCTTCAGGATGCATTCCATCATCAACATAATATTTTTCTATCTTATCACCCTCATCTCCAAAAACATAACCTCTATTATATGAATAAAACCCTGTTCCTATAATATCTTCTCTTCTGCCTGAATAATAATCAAAAATCCCATCAGGTGTCATTTTAATTCTTCCAGCGTGTATATATGGATTTGAAACATCTATTTCGTCTCCATATTTTGCCTTTCCTCCTTGAACGTATTCATTAAAACTATAATTCCTTAAATACGAATATTCTCCACGCATTAAATTTCCTACTATTGTAGGTTGCTTATATTCAAGTTCTTTTGAATATATTCTATCAAGATGTGTTGTTGATATGTCAAAAGTATTTGCTAATGTATTTTCTGGATTTAAATTAAAATATGTAGAAGAATTTCTGGCTAATATACCTAATTTATCATCAATATATTGTGTTAAACTTTTTAAAGAATTTCTAAAAGGTTCGCTGTGTTTTTTTAATTCACTATGTAGCAATAAACTTCTTGCAATTTCTCCAACAAAATATTCACTGCCATACTCTGTATTTGTGAGCATTCTGTCGGTATTTTGTTCCTTTGCATTAAGAAGCTGGTCCGCTTCATAATCGTGTGAAACTATGCTTGCAGTTGATATACTTGAATATTTTTGTCCAACAGTTTTATAATTTGTATTTCTTTTTCTTAACAAGAATTCAAAATTTCCAAATCCTTCTTCTGTTATAAAATTTCGTATAGGATTTAAAACGGTGTCCGGTAAATGATATAGTCTACCAATCCAACCAGGTGTATCAATAGTCGGGCGCTCTAAATTTTCCTGTTCAGCAAATTTATATGCGTTTGTTGATTTTATGTTACTTTTTTCAACCCTCAAAATATTTCCGCCTTGAAAATTGTTTTTCAAATTTGAACTTCTTAAATCAAAACCATTTGTGTCATAATGAGTAACTGTATACATACTCACTCCGCCTGTTAAATGCTTTTGTTTAAGCAAAGAAACAGTATAATATAACGTATCTAACGTACCTAACGTTATTGCCTCTATTGTATTTAATAAATTACTACCCATTCTTAATTAGAAATATAAACATTTTTATTTAATATTCAATAATTTTACAATGTTCTACCCATTGAATTGTTATCTTGTCTATTAGAGCCATATCTATTTTCACCCATTTGTTCTGTTATCTTATTTGTCAATGCCCTTATGAAGTTATGGTCATTAATCAATTCGTCAGTAATATCAACCTCTTTTCCATTTGCACCAACAAGACGTATTGTTCCGTTTATATTAACATCCATTGGTGACGATTTCTGATTAGCATTTGTCTTCAAATTTCCAAAAGAAGAAATATCTTTTCCAATTAGATTTTTAGCAGCAGTCAATAGTTTGCTTGTATCTTTGTTATCTCCGGTTTCAGGCTTACCTTTAATATTTCTAATTTTTTCTCCTAAGTTTTTAAAAGCCAAATTAGAAAGCCCAAATAATTTAGGAGTTCCAAATCCAAAATTACTAAATCCTGGAACTTTAAGTCCAGGAACGCCACCAAGACCTAATCCTCCTCCACTTATATTATTTGCATTAATATATGCCGTCCCAACTTTAAATTGTCCTCTTGCAATTGCACTTCTACCGCCTCCGCCAAATATAGCAGCCAAACGTTCATTCTTTTCTTTTCTCTTCTTCTCTCTAATCTCTTCTTTTTTCTTGTCAATAGCTTCAAGCATTGCGGTATCACCCTTCTTTTCGAGTTTTCTTCTCATTCTATTTGAAATCTCTCCATTATCAAGTGCCTTGTTAATTAATTTAAGCTTATGTGCGCCATAATTCCCTTTTCTTTCAATTCCAAGTTTTTCAAGTTTCTCATCAACCTTTTTCTCCCTTCTCGCCTTAACAACCTTAACAATACCAACAGTTGCACCTATAAGAGCACCAGCGACAGCACCAATGGCAGTACCAATTGGGCCAACAGCAGAACCGCCAGCAGCAGCACTCGCCATACCTGCAAGTGCGGCAGCGCCGATTCCCATACCAGCGCCCTCAAGTGCACTATATCCTGCTTTTCTTCTCATGTGTTTCGCACTACCCTTTTCTATTTTTCCGCTTTCAACATCCATATCAGTTTTTATGTTACCGATAGCGCCAGCAATGCCTAATACAGTTCCGATTCCTCCACCTTTTACTGCGCTTGTTGCTGCTTTTTCTGCAACCACTTTGCCAGCTGCCTTTTCAACGACTTTTTTTCCAGCGGATTTCATAACTTGTTTTTTAGCAGCACCGCTTATTACCTTTCCACTAGCGTTTCTCATAACGCCATCTGATGCAATGGTAAATGTTTTTCCTGCGGCAGTCGTAACAGTTTTTTCGCTTGCTTTTTTACCTAAAGCATATGCCATTTTTTCAAATGCTTTTGCTTCAGCAGAATTCATTTTTCCACCTGTCTTATAAGCATTAGCGCCCCATCTTCTCATAAAATCACCGGCCTTTGTTCCTTTGAACACTTTACTTCTGCCAAGTTCATTAATATACGTGCCACGTGCTTTTGCTGCACTGCCAATTCCATTTCCGAATCGTCCAGCATTTCTACCAACACCTCTTCCAAATCCTCCTCCACCGCTGCCAAAGCCTCCACCTCCGGCTCTTCCGAACATGGTTCCTATTCCGCCAAAAGCGCCCGCAACATTGCCTATAATACCAATAATGCTTTTTGTAAAACTACCAAATGCTATTATTTTAAGTAAAAAATTAGAATGTCCAACCAAATCAACAATCTTTTTAAGACGTGCACCATCTCCTAATTTTTCAGTAAGTTGCGCTTTATTGGCTTGATATTGTTTTTTTGTTCCTTGTTCTATATCAGTAATACTTCTAAGGTTTCTTGCTATATCTTTAATGTCAGCAGCCTGGTCTTGGGTTTCCTTTACAAGTGTATCATAGTCTTCATTTGTTAACTCGTCAATTGACTTAAATTCTCCATTTACTGAAATGCCAGCCTTACCATTTTCAAAAGTTCCAGAATTTTTAAGCAATTCTTTCATCTTATCATCAAGTCTACTTGCGCTTGCCGATGCATCTATTTGCTTTGAAATCTGATTTCTTCTTTCACTTGCATGGACTGATTCCATTAATTGGTCATAACTTACGCCCATTGCTTCAGCAGCAGCCTTAATCCTTTGTTTGTTAAATGCCGAAACTTCAACTTCGCCAGTCTCCATATTGAATTTACCAAGACCACCTATCATCTTAGTAATTCTATCTGTAAGACCCTCCATATCAGTAAGGCCTTCAACCATCATTCCAAGTGGGTCTGCCGCAGAAGCAAAAGGACCTCCCAAAACTTGCAATTTAGATGCCACTCCAATTGAACCTTCAACACTGCTAACCCTATCAGCAAGAGAAGCAATTTGACCCATATCCATTTTTATTGCAGTGGCTTTCTTTGCCATGCTTTCTAAACCCTTTAGACCATTTTTAAATGTGTAATTTTGGGCTATTTTTATATTTTTTGCAACATTATCTGAATACTTTTCAAATGACAAACCCTCTTTAGATGCATCTGCAAACATTCTTCCAACATGGTCAGCAGTTCCATTTAAACTTACGCCAAAATTTTCAAGAGCAACAGCAAGTTCATTTTCTCTACCGCCCATAACAGCATGCATTGCTGCAAGACTTTCTTGCTGTGTTTTATCAATTCTTAAACTTCTTCCAACAGATTGAACATAGTTTTGTTGTGCTTCAAGAAGTTCTTCTGTTGATATATTGTAATTTATGCCAAGTTTACTTTTAACAACATTATCTATGGTTGTTCTTCTCAGGCTATCCATTCCAGCCTTTGTCATTGCAACCGTCTTTGCGTATTTTGAAGCAGCCCTATCAGCAGCAGCCCATGGCTCTACCATATGCTGAATATGGCCATAAATTTCTTTTAAATTACCAACAGTAGTATTAAGCCCTTTGTTTATTCTATCAATACCACCAACAAATCCAGTCGAATTTACTTTATCTTTAATTGACTTACAATATTCGTCTTGCTGCTTCCATGATTTTTCACATTTTGTTAAATTAGAAACAGATGCGTCAAATGTTTCTTTGTCAATAAGGCCCTTATCATATTTTTGTTTAGCTTCAAGATATTCTTTATAAGCCCTATCATATAGTTCCTGTGCTTCTTTAAGTTTTCTCTGCTCTTCCCTAAGAATATCTTCTAATATTTTATGCTTTTCTCTCACGCTGCCAGAACTATTATATACAGCATCAGCCTCTGAGCCCCTAAATCTTGAATTCCTTGCATACTTTTCCCAATCAAAAGAATCTCCATTGTTTCCATTGTTCCTTTGTTGTGACCTCATATAAGAAGTCCACATATTCATGAATTCCCTAAATTGATTTTCATCCATAGTTTTTCAAATAATATATAATAATTCAAATATAAATAGGTTTAATTCAATTTCTAAAACAAAAAAGGTGGCTAAAATTTGCCACCTTTTCTATTGCTTTGTTCAAGACCAGCATAAGTATTAATTGATTCTCCCTCATATCTTCTAATATCTCCGCTTCCGCCTCCATTTCCTTCGAGTTCTCTATTTATTTCCTCTTGTTCTAAATTATGTTTGTGTATCAATGAACGTCTGTCTTGTATCGGTAATCTCATAATCATATCCCAAGACATTCCAATGTGCTTAAAGCATCCCCATTCTTCATCAAGAAGATTTTTAGAATACTCAGTCGGTGATATTAAGAAATAAAAATTGGTCAAATTGCAGAAAGGTTGTAAATGAGCCACCTCCAAGACTCTCAGGCCTTTCTATTGTTATATTATAATCAATACCAGGCTCATTTTTTTGCATATACTTCCTTAATGCAGTAGAATCTCTTACATTCATTTTTCTAATGAAATCAGAAATATATTGTCTATCTGTAATACCATCAACGGCCATAAGTAATAAATTAAGTCTATTTGTCAATGTGTGATTAAACTTTGGAGATTCTTCACTTTCCATTCCATCAGCCCAAGACTCAATTGTTCTAATTGCCTGTCTAATCTTAATCTTATTATCTTTATCAACATTATTGTCTGATTCAATAAACCCATCAAGATTTTCAACATATCTTTTAATTGTATCCATTTTTACCATTGGGTCTTCTGCTTTTTGCATTTTTTCAAGTAAAACAGTATCCCTATGTGTTGGAAATCTAAATTTAACTTTCTTTTTACTAACAGGCAATTCGTATTCAAACCATCCGTTTGAGTCACCTTTCAAATTAAATTCTTTATATTTCAATTTTGAAAGGTCAACAATGGTTTCAAATTCCTTACCAGTCTCGTCATCTGTTGCACTAATTGGATATTCATTTCCGTATCCGCTTGCTCTAAGGAACAAAATAATTGCATCCCTATCACCTTCTAAAAGGTCCATTGGGTCAATTTCCTGACTTAAAAGTTTTTCTTGAAGAATGTAGTCCAAAATAAGGTTGTCTCTATAAAGGTTTGGAGATACAATCATATTTTCGTCATATGCAGTAAGATATGCTACCGATGCTTTTGCAATTTTATCTTTGTATCCTTCTCCCTTTGAAGGCAAAGGAATGACATCGAATGCTGCTTCAGGATTATAGTTTCCTTTTGTCGGTATATATTCTTGTTCAAGCCTTGTTGCTGTTGCACTAATTGCATTATCAAGTTCTTTTTTTCTTTCTGATTCCATATTTTTCATTATTTCACCAACATCACCAATCGTTTCTTGTTGCTGTAAAACAATTGTTTTCTTTTTTCCCTTTTTTCTTATTTCTTCTTCTTTTCCTCCACATTCAACATATTGTTTAACAACATCATCTTGTGCTTCATTAAGAAGTGACAATTCTTTTTTAATATCATCAGTATTATATTTTTTTGTACCATCTTCATTTAATGCCTCTTTCATCTTTTTTTCAGTTTCTTTTTTTGTATTTTCATACATTTCATAAGAAATTTTTAACTGTTTAAGTACTTTTTCTTGTTGAGTTTTGTCAAATTCAGCCATATCTTAATGTCTTTTCTTTTTATTTTCGTCAATTATCATTTTTTCGGTATATATATTTATCCAACTTTTTAATTCTTTCATAACTTTTTGTGGGTTTTTGTTTATATCGTGTTCCCAAAACCTCAATAATGGAATTGAATGTAAAGCCGCCCATTGGTTTTTTATTTCATCAACCCTGTTGTTCTTCTTCTGCATTGGTGACATTTGCTCATAAAGTTTTCCATATCCGTGGTAAAAATCTCCGTCAACTTCTATAAGGACCCTTTGCTCAGGCAGATAAAAATCATAATATCTTTTTATGTCCTCTGCTAAATATTGGTATTGATATTTAACACCAAGTTTATCCAAGAACTCTTTTGCAAACTTTTCCTCAAGTTTTGAAGTTCCATACTCTTTGTGCTTTTTCTTGCTTCGTTCAGCAGCCTTTCTTATAACCTCTCTTTTAGTTGGCTTTACTTTTACCTTTTTCTTTTTTTTCTTCTGCTGTACTATATTACTCCTTACAGGTTGAGATGTCATGATTTTTACACTCCAATGTTATTTTTACTATTATATCTTCAATTTCATTAGTTAAAGGCTTTTTATCAATGTCACACAATTTAGTAACTGTATATGTATCAGTTCTTATTGCGTATCCTTCTTTATTTAAATATTTGATTGTTAATTTTTTCCCATCAATTAAATCAAAATTAGTATTAAAAAATTTTTCAACGCAAAATTCTTCAGATTCATAAAATGTAATTGCCAATTTATATTCAGATACAAACTCAATGCTTTTTATCAATTCTGAAGGAATATCCATAAATTCAGCAACCCATAAAGAAGAAGATATTCTGTGATATTCTTTTCTTTTAATTGCTGATTTAATTTTAAGTTTTTCAATTTCATTATAATCGTTCCGTTCAGGATATCCATAAAATTCATTTTTAAATCTATTATATGAATCCACATCCATTAAGTCTTTAGGAACGCCAATAACTCCGTGATTATACATAGTCTAAAATATTGTTCTTATTATACTTCTTATTGAAAAAATAATTTTCTTTCAGAGCGTCTATGTTCTTTTGCATTTTTTCACAAGTTTCTGAAAACTTAACAACTTCATCAAAAGGTAATTTAAACCACTCGCCAAGTGACCTATCGGAAAAATACTTGGTATGAAGCATTTTTTCCATAATAAACGGATGGTCTGTATTATAACTGTTTATAAGATATATTTCCCCTGAATTTCCAGTTTGAAGTTTTTTTATCCTGTTCTCTATTTTACCTGTTGTAACCCCAATTTTATACTCACCTTCTTTTTTACTATCGCCAAGCAAATACACTACACCCATTATTTTTTTATTAAATATACATTATACAAATATGTTAGTCAATAATTTTTTAAAATTAGACTATTTATAAATGAAAATATTAATATTGTTATGAAAAAGAAAACAATTAACGAAAATATTCAACAAATGAAAAAAGTTTCTTCAAAAATGCCAAAAACAATTAATGAGGCAATAAATTTTGGAGAGCATCCATATGAAGAAGATGATGAACTTATGGGTGATGATATGGTTGATGAACCTGAAACTCAGGAAGAGCCTGAAGAAAAAGGCATGGATGTAATGCAATTTGTTGACGATATTAGAAAAAAATCTCTTAGGGGTATGGCTCAATTGGCAGATAACCCAGATGATGAAAGATACCAACTTTTAAAGAAAATTTGGCAAATCTGTGACAAAAAGCCAGAACAACAAACTGCTTTTAGTAATCCAAATCAAGTAAATATGCAAGGCAATCCACAACAAATAAACGGTGGGAGCCAAAGAATATAAACTAACGTTAAAAAATAATAAGATTAATTAATTAATTTATAATGAGTGATTTACTTTTAAAAATGCCTAATGTCTATGAGCCACTAAGGAAAAATAGATTTATATTCAGGTTTCCATCAGATTTAGGCATACAAGAATGGACTGTAGAATCAGGAAAAAGACCTGCAATCAATCAAAATGTAACTGAAATCCAATTCTTAAATACCTCAATGTGGGTTCTTGGAAGATACACTTGGCAAGAAATGCAACTAACATTCCGTGACCCAATTGGACCATCAACTTCACAAGCAATAATGGAATGGGTAAGACTTGGCTCAGAAAGTATTACCGGTAGGCAAGGTTATGCAGCTGGATATAAACGCGATGTTGAATTAGAAATGTTAGACCCAACAGGTGCAGTTGTCCAAAAATGGCTTATTAAAGGTGCATTCCTTAGTAATGTTGAATTTGGAGACCTAAACTATTCAGAAGATGGTTTGGCAACAATTTCAGCAACATTAAGGCCTGACTATTGCATTTTATGCTATTAATAGCATAACTTCTTATAAAGACGTAAAAGCAGCTATAAAGCTGCTTTTTTTTTACATTAAAAATGCCACTTTGGTCTATTTTTTTTTGTAATTTAAAATATTTATTTATATAATAATAAAAAAAATATGTCTAATAAACTAACAACATCAGAATTCATACAAAAGGCAAAGAAAATTCATGGCGAAAAATACAATTATAATTTTGTTGAATATGAGAACAGCAAAAAAAATGTATGCATAATTTGTGGTAAGCACGGAAAGTTTTTTCAAAGCCCATATAAGCATCTTACAGGGCAAGGTTGTCCATTATGTTCTAAAACAAAAAAGGGAACAAATGAAACATTTATAGAAAAAGCAAAAAAAATACATGGAGATAAATATGATTATTCTAAAGTAAACTATGTTAACAGTAATGAAAAGGTTTGCATAATTTGTAAAGAACATGGTGAATTCTGGCAAGACCCACACAACCATTTAAAAGGTAAAGGCTGTCCTATATGCTCAAAAAAAATTACAAAAAGAAAAAAATATACAACAGAATCATTTATAAAAGAAGCAAACAAAATACACAAAAATGAATATGACTATTCAAAGTCAAACTATATTGACATGAACACTAAAATAATAATAACATGCAGCAAACATGGAGATTTTAAGCAAACGCCTTACATGCACCTAAACGGTTCACGGTGTCCTGTTTGTTCTAAAGAAAATTCCGGAATTAAAAAAAGACTAACAAAAGAACAATTTGTAGAAAATGCAAGTAAATTACATAACAACAAATACGATTATTCGAATGTTGAATATGTGACAGCAAAAAGATATGTAAATATAATTTGCCCCATTCACGGAGAGTTTAAACAAACCCCAGACAAACATTTATCAGGATGTGGATGTCCTAAATGTGTTCATCATGTATCTAAAAATGAATCAGAAATTTTTGATTTTGTTTCTTCTTTGATAGGAAAAGAAAACGTAATACAAAGTGAAAGAAAAATAATCTTTCCAAAAGAAATAGACATTTATATACCAAAATTAAAAATCGGAATAGAATATAATGGTATTTTTTGGCATTCAGAGAAAAAAATCAGCAAAAACAGCCATTTAGAAAAACTTAATCTATGCAATAAAAATGGAATAAAACTAATACAAATATTTGAAGACGAATATATAGATAATAAAAATTTAGTATATGAAAAGCTAAAGCACCTTCTTAATGTTTCAGGAAACCTTACTAAAATAATGGGAAGAAAATGTGAAATAAAGGAAATTGATAATGGCTTGGCTAAAAGTTTCCTTAACAAATACCATATACAAGGATATGGTCCTTCTACAATTAACATTGGGGCATTTTTTAACGATTTACTAATAGCAGTAATGTCATTCAAAAAAGAAACAAAAGAAAGCAATAGATGGGAATTGTCCAGATTTGCAAGTGACTATGACTACATATGTCAAGGCGTTGGAGGTAAACTGTTTAAATATTTCATAAGAAAATACAACCCGGACTATATTAAATCATTTGCTGATAGAAGATGGACAATTGACGAAGAATCAAATGTTTATACAAACTTAGGATTTGTGTTTGATTCTTATACTCCTCCAGATTACAAATACTTTAATCCTTCAGATGGAATTAAAAGACAGCATAAATTTGGATTTAGAAAAAAACAACTAAATCATAAATATAATTATACAACATATTTTTCAAATAAAAATTTTTCATATC
>JAEEGL011698669.1_pt1 | contig 19639 bp, 18 predicted proteins | sample 9134231 | NCBI WGS metagenome assembly JAEEGL01 (sample SAMN16246548, study PRJNA631951) | gut metagenome | biome: gut microbiome; feature: rumen; material: fiber-attached | host: Bos | place: Iran: Karaj | collected 2018-10 | reverse complement strand
TGCTCAACCGAGCAATTGAAGGCTTTGCTTGAGCACTATGACATCAACTTCATCGTACAGGAGAAAGTAAAACAGCATCCTGATCTGCAACGTATTAATCCAACATCACTCAATTCGATGCGGTTATACACTTATCGCCGCCTGGATGGCACCTACGAGTTCTTGTATCCGTTTGCACATCTTCGTTTCGGTGGCAAGGGAGCCATCAAGGATAATGTATCGCAGGGTGGGGGAACCTGCTTGATTCATCCCGACGGACGGGTTGACGACAGGGTGTATCGCTTCAAGGACATGAACGTCAGCTCACTAAGCAAGGAAACAGGGGTTGACAATCTTGTGATACCCTGTTATGAGAAGGTCATTCAGACGCTCTTCCAGATGCATAGCCGCTTGCCCTACTTTGATTTTGTGGGATGGGATGTGACGGTTTTGCCCGACGGCGAGCCCTTACTGATAGAGTTTAACCTGGTTCCCAGTGTTGAAGGGCCGCAAATGATGGCAGGTCCCATGTTTGGAGAGTATCTTGATGAGGTCATTGAACGAGCAAGTCATGTAGAGTGTTCACGAGAACAAAACTATAAAAAAGTTTTCCCCAAAAACTCACTATTCTATCTCCACATGCAATGAGAATCCTATAACACCGTTGTTTATCAATGAGCTTGACAATCTATCAAGTAGTTAACACTATCTTCAGGTCCTGCAGCTATGTGCTGTCCCAGGAGCATTGCTCATGGGTTGTGGATTGTGGGGATGTTGATAAGCTCTTGCCTTTCATTGATGGTAAACTGAGCGGGATTCTGCTCACTCATGCCCATTTTGATCACATCTATGGCTTGAATACCTTGACCTCGTTATTCCCCAAAGTACCAGTCTATACCAATCAAGCTGGAATCGAGAGTTTGACTAATGACAAACTTAATTTCTCAAGATATTATGGTGAACCGTTCATCTTCGACAATCCCCAACTTGTCCAACTTATCGATGATGGCAAGTATATCGACTTGTTTGAAGAGACTCGGGTCAAAGCAGTTTTCACTCCCGGCCATAGCAACGATAGTATAACCTGGGTGGTAAACGATGTGTTATTTACAGGTGACAGTTATATACCAGGAGTAAAAACAGTAACCAATTTACCGCACTCCGACAAGATATTAGCTTCTCAAAGCGAAATCATCATCAAGCAGCTGGCCGAGAACCGTACTGTATATCCCGGTCATGCACCAGAACAGATATAAACACTTCTAAAATATTTATTTAATCAAATGGCTAACAACAGAATACTACTTTGTCTCGCCCACATGAGCGGGCAGGAAATGAAATACATCAAAGAGGCTTTTGATACCAACTGGGTGGTTCCTTTGGGTCCAAATGTCAATGCATTTGAAGAGGACCTGGAACGACTGTGTGGCGAGGGCAAGCGCGTAGTTGTTCTTAGCGCGGGCACCGCTGCTATCCATTTAGCACTTGTTAACCTTGGAGTGGGTCGTGGCGATGAGGTGATTTGCCAGTCCATGACTTTCTCGGCCAGTGCCAATCCCATTGTCTATCAAGGTGCAACGCCAGTATTCGTCGATAGTGAACGGGACTCCTGGAACATGGACCCCAACTTGCTTGAGGACGCCATCAAGGATCGTATCGCTAAAACAGGTCGCAAACCCAAAGCCATCATCCCCGTATATCTGTATGGAATGCCTGCCATGATTGATGAGATTATGGAAGTGGCGCAACGCTACGAAATACCTGTCATTGAGGACTCTGCCGAAGCCTTCGGTTCCCGCTATCGTGACCGGTTATGCGGCACGTTCGGCACTTTCGGCATTATGAGTTTCAATGGCAACAAGATGATTACCACAAGTGGCGGAGGCGCGCTTATTTGTCCTGACGAGACTACCAAGAAGAAGACCATGTTCTATGCGACACAGTCCCGTGAGCCAATGCCTTATTATCTACATAAGGAAATTGGTTATAACTATCGCATGAGCAATATCTGTGCAGGAATCGGTCGCGGTCAGATGACCGTATTGGATGAGCATTTGGCGCATCACAAGCATTTATGTGAACGTTATGTAGAATTATTTAGCAAAGTTGACGGTATTAGTGTTCACGTTAACCCTGATAGCCGTTTTGACAGTAACTATTGGCTCAACACGATTCTGATAGACCCTGCCAAGACAGGCGTGGATTATGATACCGTTAGACTTCATCTTGATGCGTGCAATATTGAGTCCCGCCCGTTGTGGAAACCAATGCATACACAACCCGTGTTTGCTGATGCTCCAGCTTATGTCAACGGGGTGAGTGAAGAATTATTTACCATGGGGCTCTGCCTTCCCAGCGGTCCCTGCGTGAGCGATGAGGATGTAGAACTCGTTGCTCATGAGATTATAGCTTGTTGCAAGCATTAAGACGTTATCAGAATATTAACTCAAAAAAAAAATAAGATTATGAAAATTGCAATCTATGGTGCCGGAGGATTTGGCAAGGAAGTTGCCTGCCTTATAGACCGAATCAATGCCTATGGTGGTGACTGGCAGTTGATTGGATTCTTTGATGACAGCAAGCGCGTTGATTCATCAGTATCACGCTATGGTAAGGTGTTAGGCGGCATGGATATGCTGATGGGCATCGATGAGCCGCTAGCTATCGCCATAGCCATCAATGACAACAAGGTTGTTCGTCGTATCCGTGAGAGTATCACCAATCCTAACATCACATTCCCCAATCTCATCGACCCCTCATTGTTCTTGGTTGATGGACAGACAGTTAAAATGGGTGAGGGCAATATCATCCAGAACGACTGCATGATATCATGTGATGTTACTATTGGTAACTTCAACCTCTTCAATGACCATGTCGTTGTGGGCCACGATAATGTCATCGGTAACTTTAACGGACTCATGCCTGGAGCACACCTGTCAGGAGGCATCACTATTGGTGACAACAATCTGCTGGGAGTAGCCAGTGTTGTTTTACAGGGCATGTGCATCGGAAATGAAGTGACACTGGGAGCCAACAGCGTACTCATGACTCAACCCAAGAACAATTCCACATATCTGGGCGTACCGGCCAGGAAGTTTGATTTCTAAAAAAGAGGCCATTTCCTGGAAACTCTAATGTCAATACTTGGCAAATGTCCAGTTACATCATTGTTTCCGGTACAAAAACCACAAAAAAATTGACCGTTATTACTATTCTTGGTGCTTAATTAAGATTTTTTATTTAATTTTGCACGCCGTAAAAATATTTTAGGTATTTTTGCGTTATTATTAAACAATGAATTTGGAACAATTCATAGAGAATTTTGCGGGGCTGTTTGATGAAACAGAGCCCGATACCATAAAGGCCACCACTCAATTCAAAGATATCGAGGAATGGTCTTCACTTGTTGCTTTATCGGTCATTGCTATGGTCGATGAAGAATATGACGTGGAATTCCACGGAGATGATATCCGCAACAGCAACACGGTCGAAGACTTGTATGACATCGTTTTATCAAGGGTTGAATGATGGCAAGGAACACGGCAAATAATCTCCGCCTCGACTATTGTTGATGGTGGAGGTGTGTTGTGTAGTGTTTGTTGTTATATTTATAACTCATAGCACTGGAGAACCTTCTTTTAACTAAAAACCATACGAGCCTATGGCAAAGATAACATTTCACGGTGTGGGTATTAAAGCTTTAAGTGCTTGCGTACCACCTGAAGTAATCTATAACAAGGACTTGGGTCACCTTATCCCTGAGGAAGAAATAGAAAAAACAATCAATAATATCGGTATTATTGAACGTCGTATCGCTGCTCCCGATGTTATGGCCAGCGATTTATGTTACAAAGCGGCTCAACAACTCATGGCCGACAATGATATCGCACCCGAGAGCATAGATGTGCTGCTCTTTATGAGTCAGACTCCCGATTACCGCATACCTGCAACATCATGTCTGCTGCAACACCGACTGGGTCTTCCCCGTGAGACAATGTGCTTTGACATCTCTTTGGGCTGCTCGGGATATCTTTTTGCTCTGAGCACTGCTTTTGCCTATGCTTCGATGGAAGGTATTAACCGTGTGCTTCTACTTGACGGTGAAACGTTTTCCAAGATTGTCAACCGTCGGGACAAAGTAGACTGGCCCTTATATGGAGATGCAGGAACTGCTACTCTTATCGAAAAGGGAGATTACGGAGATTCCACTTTTATGCTCTATACTGATGGAAGCGGGGAGGATACGCTGAAGATTCATGCCGGTATGCGCAATCCCATCACACCCGAATCTTGTGTCGAACGTGAGCAGGAGGATGGCAACATCCGCAGTGACCTGGAGGTCTATATGGACGGGATGGATGTATTCAACTTTGCCATCAGCAAGGTTCCCAAGAGCATTAAACAGCTGCTCAAGGAAACAGAAAAATCGGTTGATGATGTGGACTATCTTATCTTCCATCAAGCAAATCGATTCATGATGGACTTCTTCGTTAAGAAGCTCAAGATGGACCCCGACCGTGTGCCTTATTGCATCCACAAGTATGGCAACACAAGCAGTGCTTCAGTCCCCTTGACAATCTCCAGTGAACTCTGTGGCAAGCTGGATGGTGACCACACAATGCTCATGAGTGGTTTTGGAGCTGGATTGAGCTGGGGGTCCGCACTCATGTCAATACACGACTGCAAGGTGTCGCCAGTCATTGAGTATTGATGGAAACGCAACTCATTTTTCACCATATCGGCATTGCCTGCCGTAGTATCGAGAAGACCAAGCGCTTCTATGTCTCAATGGGATATGAAGCAGCGACCACAGTGGATGACCCCATTCAGCATGTGCGTGTATGTTTCCTGACGAATCCAGGGGCTCCGTGTATCGAACTGCTCGAACCGCTTGATGATATGAATCCATTATCCCGCACTCTCGAGAGTGTGGGGGTTTCACCTTATCACACTTGCTATGAAGTTCAGGACATCAAGGCTGCCATTGATGATTTGCGCAGCCAGCGTTTTCTGCTGGTGAGCGGTCCAGTGCCTGCTTGTGCAATGAATGACAGACAAGTGGCTTTTCTCTATAAAAAAGACAATGGTCTTCTAGAATTAGTTGAAGCCCAACGCTCATGAAAGAGATTCAATTATCATATGTCGTACCGGTATATAATACCGAAGCCTATGTGATTAAATGTCTGGAAACAATTGTTAACCAGGGCATTAATCCCGATGAATATGAGGTAATCGTTGTTGATGACGGCTCTCCCGATAATAGCCGGACTATCGTTGAAGATTATACCCGCACCCATCAACAAGTACGTTTGATTTCCCAGCCTAACGGAGGCCTGAGCGCCGCCCGCAATACGGGTATCAAACATGCCCGTGGACGTTACCTGCATTTTGTGGACAGTGACGACTACCTTGTACCAGGAATGATGAATTCCCTGTTACAGCGTGCAGTGAATCAGAATCTTGACATCCTTTTCTTCAACTATCAGAATGTGGATATGCAGGGGCAACCCATTTCTACTGATAGGGTCGTAGAATTCCCTTCAACATCGCCCATGTCAGGTTATGATTTTCTTTGTACACATCCAATGATTCCCTATGCATGGCGCTTCCTGCTGAGCCGTGAATATCTTGATAAAAACGGACATCGCTTTGATACATCTATCCTCATCTGTGAGGATGGACCTTTCATGGCTCATATTCTGCCCAATGCGGGTAACGTGGCATATGAGGATGCCGTTGCCTATTGCTATATGAACCGTGGAGACAGTTTCATGCATAATCCTGATCCCGAGCATCTGCGCCGACGCTTGCTGAGTCAGGTGGATGCTGCAGCCTCTATAAATGAGGCCATCACTCATTTCGAGTCAACGACTGGACTGACTTCTCCCAAAAGCGTCGCAGGCATGAGAAACGTGTATCTTTATTTTTCGATGACCAAGGCTTTGACCTGTGGATGTGTTGACGATGTCTTGCAACACATTAAGCAGGCAGGGCTATATCCGTTTCCATGCGTTGGACCCGAGGCGAATTATTTCGGTAAAAAGTGGGCTGTTATACATCGCTTGATGATGTGTCCAGGCATTTGGAAATTCTTGAGTAAAATTTACTGCTTGATTAAGAAAAAGTGATGACCACATTTGTTTTTAGAAACCACACGGTCGAAGTCTTCTTCGGTTATGATGGCGTGACTTACTCGGGATATGATGATATCAGTTCCGTACCTGGGGATGTGGATCGTTACATCTGGTTCTTCCAGGTTCCTGTCAATGCTGATAGTGCTCAGCTTGTACAAGAAATAGATTCCTACTGCGACCAACTTGACTTAGTAATTGCCAGTGTCAATGAGACCAAGCCCTTCATTGTGTTCTCTCTGGAGAATCTATTCCCACTGCGGCTTACAGGTAATGAGACTTCGGTTAGTGAATCGATCAACCGATTCAACCACCATGTCATTGAACTGGCGAATTCACACCAAAACATCAAATGGGTTGATTTCAGTGAGTTCACATCCCGGTATAATGCCGAGACGCTTGTGAACTGGAAATACTATCTCATGTCTCAGACCTTGCTTAATCCCAAACTGGCCCATGATTTCCACGCATGGTGGCAACAAATCAACAGCCAATTGGATTTACAGCGCAAGAAATGTCTTGTCCTGGACCTCGACAATACATTGTGGGGTGGGGTACTAGGTGAAGACGGCATCGACGGCATCAAACTGGGCGGAGATTATCCTGGCAACGCTTTCTTCTATTGGCAGCGCTCACTGCTGCAATTGGCAAAGAATGGTGTTATTCTGGCCATCTGTAGCAAGAATAACGAAAATGATGTGATTCAGGCATGGCAACTCAATCCCAATATGGTGCTCAAGCGTGAGCACTTTGCCGCTGTTCGCATCAATTGGAATGATAAAGCGACTAATCTGAGTGAACTGGCCGATGAACTCAACATCGGTCTGGACAGCATGGTCTTTGTTGATGATAATCCTACCGAGCGTGAACTCATCAAGCAGATGCTGCCTCAAGTCGAAGTACCAGATTTTCCTGAAAAGCCCTATCAATTGATACCTTTCTTCAAACAATTGACAGAGAGGTTTTTCCGCATCTATGCCGTAACCAACGAGGACTTGGTAAAGACCCGTCAATATCAGGAGAACGCAATGCGACATGCCGAGAGGTCACGATTTGCCGACCTTGAGAGCTATCTTTATAGCCTTGACATCGCCATCGATGTCATTCCTGTCGATGAGCATCGGGTACCCCGAGTTGCCCAAATGACACAAAAGACCAACCAGTTTAATCTGACCACCCACCGCTATACCGAGAGCGATGTGCGACAGCTCATGGAACAGGGTTGGCACCTGTTTTGCATGAATGAGAGTGACCGTTTTGGCGACAATGGCGTCACAGGAACCATATTTCTTGAACCTCTTGACGATGTCACTGTAAACATCGACACATTGCTGCTGAGCTGCCGCATTTTGGGCAAGGGGGTTGAGGATGCCTTTGTCAAAACCGTACTCAACTTGTTGAGACTTGACGGATACCGGCACGTGAAAGCGCAATATCTGCCCACTGCCAAAAACATGCAGACGGCTGATTTCTATGACAGGTTGGGAATGACTTGCGTCAAGATAAGTCCCGATGGTGTCAAGGACTATGAGATGGATTTGAAACAAGTTTTTGAAATTAAGAATTGCTATAATATCAGAGTATTATGAATTTAGAAGAGAAAGTACTGGAGATCATGCGTGAGGTCTTTGAGACACAAGATGTCTCGCCGTCGTCTTCACAACGCAACTGCGAGCGATGGGATTCCTTGCGGCACCTCACTTTGGCATCCGAGCTTGAAGAAGCTTTCGATATTGAGCTGGAACCAGAGGAGATAGCCACAATGACCGACTTCTCGCGCGTCATTGAGATGTTGCAGTCAAAATTGTGATTTCCCATTTTCCTGCAGCATTGACGATTTTACACGGCGCAAGGTGGACCGTCTCCTTGTGCCGTTTCGTTTGTCTAGGTCCCGGTATACGGCCTGGAATGACCAGAGACTTTTTCTAATGCCTTCACCTCTTTTCACTTCCATTCAATGAAATACATTTGTCATCTGATTGCTATTATTGCCTCCTTTGCGCTGCTGTTTGCGGCCTATGGCGGTCGCGTGAATCCCATGGAGTGGACATTGCCGTCGATTGCGACACTAGCGTTGCCGGTGATTGCAATGATTGCTATCGTCCTGCTTGCTTTACTGGCGTTGTTCCGGCAATGGCGCTCAGTTGCTGTCATTGTAGGTGCACTGCTGCTCTCATGGCCCACGTTGCGCTTGATATCACCCTTCAACCTGAGCCACCCTGATGCCGACCCCGACAAAGTCCAACTCAAGGTGCTCACGATTAACGTTCAAGAGTTCAATTGGTTTGACGGCAATACTGAACCGAACAAAACCATGCGCTATATCTTGGAACAGGACGCCGATATCGTAGCTATTCAAGAGGCAACCGTCTACTTCACATTCGAACAGCTCAAGCCCATCAAGCCAATGCTTGAAGAATTATATAAAAAATATCCTTACCGCAAGGATGGTTATTATGATGTGGGCATCCTATCGAAGTACCCGTTAACCCCAGTGGAATCGCCAGTGCTGGCTCAGGATTCGTTATCCTACTTTATCAAGGTTTGGGATGTGGATGCTCCTGGTGGAGAATTGAGGGTTGTGAACATGCATCTGAGTTCACTGCGTTTTTCTGGCAACGATACACGCATTCTAGACTCGATGAACAAGCCATCGGGACGGAAACAACGGGCGCAATCCGTATTAAAGAAACTCTCTGATGGATTCCGTTCACACACGCGGTTATCCGAAACGATAAGGGAGTTACTGAATGTGACCACAGGTGATGTCCTAGTCATGGGGGACATGAATGACACCCCGGGGTCCTATGCCTACCGTACCATTTGTGGTGAAGACATGCGCGATTCATGGGCCGATGTCGGCTTTGGGCCCATTTATACATTTCATGACCATCATTTGTACGTCAAGATAGATCATATTCTGTATCGTGGCGATATGAAGGTGTTATCCAGCCGTCGTGACAAGGAGGGCGAGAGCGACCACTATCCGCTTGTCGCTGTCTTTGAGCGGTAAAAGAAATCACTTGACCATACACTAACATGCTGTTTTTATCGTTCTTTATATAAAACGATAATATTAGTTGCAATGAATCACACAAGAATAACCCTGTGGATAGCTGCCGTCATTTTGGCCTTGTCAACGCTGTTCTCATCATGTATTGAGGATGGCTTCACAACCTCGTCAAGCGATGTGCTGGCTTTCAATAAAGATACAGTCGCATTTGACACGGTCATTACACTGCAAGGCACTGCCACCAAGCAGATGGTCGTCTATAACCACAGCAAAAAGCAGATTAACATATCATCCATCAAGGTGGAAGGTCAGGCAAGCAAAGGACATTTCCACCTGAATGTGGATGGCGTACGAGGTGATGAGTTTCAAAATGTTGAAATTCGTGGCAACGACTCGATTTATATCTTCATTGAGGCCTATCTCGATGAGATGAATAAAGATGAACCCACTTTGCTCGAGGACCATCTTGTATTTGAGACCAATGGAATGACCCAGAAAGTACTGCTTAGCGCATGGGGTCAGGATGTCGTACGCATTAAGGGCGACACCATCAAGCGTAACACACGCTTTACAGCAGACAAACCCTATCTCATCTACGACACAATGTTTGTATCGCCAGGAGTGACGCTGACGCTGGATGCCGGCACAACACTGTTGTTCCACGACAAGGCGGCACTGAGGTGCGCTGGTCGCATGCGTGCTAACGGCACCGCCGACGAGCCGGTGACCTTCAGAGGTGACCGTCTGGACCGCGTTGTCGGTTCAACCAGTTTTGACATCATGTCAGGACAATGGGGTGGTGTCATCTTCACGCCTCCCACGATGGGCAACATCTTGAATCACGTCATCATGAAGGGGAGCACTATCGGCATGCATTGTAGTGCCAATGGTGACACGACCCAGTGCGCCCTTAAATTGGTCAATTGTGTTTTGACTAATTCGGCATCTACCTGTCTAGCAACAGCGACCTGCTATGTAAGGCTCATAGGCACTGAAATCAGTGATGCAGCCGAAGAAGTAGGGTATTTTGCTGGTGGTAAAGTGGAAGCGATTCAATGCACATTCGCCAACAACTATTTGTTCAAAGTGCCTTCTTTGCCCATCTTGAATGTATTTGATGTGGAATACAGCAACGGCACTAAAGGCAAGATTAAAGCCTATTTCGACAACTGCATTATTTATGGTATTTCATCCGATATCAATGAGAGCAACCTAGATAATTTTAATGTTTATTTGAGATATTGTCTGCTCAAGAGTGCAGGCACCAATGATAACCATTTCATCAACTGCGTTTGGGAAGGAGACCCAGATTTCCTCACTGTTCGAGACGACAATTTCTTTGATTATCGACTGGGTAACGAGAGTGATGCCATTGGTCAAGGTAATCCCGCGCTGTGTCCCGATGAGGCGCGCTACGACCGCTATGGTAACGACCGCAGGGCAAGAAGCGCCATTGATTTGGGTGCCTACGTTTGGGTATACGTCCCAGAAGAGGAGTGATTTCTCAGCCCTTTATTCTGATTACAACAACTTAATTCAAGTATTTATGAAACGTGGCTTTCTATTATTGTTGCTCATCACAGCATTAACCAGTTGCCTTGTGGCAAAGGATACTGATGAGCACGAATCTGCTCTGCCCAAATATGAGTTCCGTGGAGCTTGGATGCACATCATTGGACAGAAACAATATGCCCAGATGACACCCGAGCAGACCCAAGAATACCTCATCAATCAACTGGACCTGTTGCAACGTGCCAATTGCAATGCCGTTATCTGGCAGATTCGCCCTCAAGCCGATGCGGCCTATCAGAGCGATTTGGAACCATGGACCCGTTGGCTCACGGGCGAACCGGGCAAGGCTCCCCAACCCGTGTGGGATCCTCTGCAGTTCATGATTGAGCAGACCCACAAGCGCGGCATGGAGTTGCATGCGTGGATAAATCCATACCGTGTCACCAGCAGCGAAGAGGACAAGCCTGCTCCAGGGCACATCTACTATGAGCACCCCGAGTGGTTCCTCAAGTATGCCGACGGCAAGCTCTATTTCGACCCGGGCCTACCCGAGAGCAGAGATTTTATCGATACTGTTGTCAGGGACATCCTCACCCGCTATGACATCGATGCCCTGCACATGGACGATTATTTTTATCCTTATCCCGTAACTGGAGCGGAATTCCCTGACACGGCATCCTATAATGCTTACGGAATAGGCTGGGACAAGAATGACTGGCGCCGACATAACGTGGATTTGCTTATCGAACAGCTTCACAACACCCTTCAAGAGGTGAAACCATGGGTAAGGTTTGGAATCAGCCCATTCGGCATCTGGCGCAACAAGGCGAACGACCCTGATGGCAGCGAAACCAACGGATTGCAGTGCTATGACGCCTTGTATGCCGACTGTCCCAAATGGACCGCCGAGGGATGGGTCGACTATATGGTTCCGCAACTTTACTGGGAACTTGAACACAAGGCCGCCAGCGACTTGACTCTCATGCATTGGTGGAACGACCATGCCAACGGACGCCACATGTACTACGGTCAAGCTGTGAACAATGTAATGAACCACCAGGACATCGCCGATGAAGGAGGAGACACATCCAATCCCACACAACTTGACCACAAGTTACGCTTGCAACGCGGCATGAACAATGTTCATGGTGTGACCTGGTGGCCTGGTTATTCCATCACAGCCAATTTCAAGGGTGTGCTTGACTCGCTGTCAACCAACCAGATGAAGCATCCCGCACTGGTTCCGGCATATACCTGGCTTGACAGCGAAAAACCGCATCGCGTGGATGGTCTGAAAGTAAAGAAAATGAACGGTAAAAAATGCCTCGTCTGGAATGCGCATAAGTCGGATGACCCGATGCAGCAGGCAATTCGCTACGTCATTTACCGCTATCCCAAAGGCAAAAAGGGCCAATTAGACAATCCTGCCGACATCCTTGCAATCACCGGTGAAACTTCATATGTCTTGCCTGATGGAGGCAAAGGCAACTGGCAATATGCAGTAACTGCCCTCGACCGATGCTGGAACGAGAGCGACCCAGCGTGGAAATAAGCTTCATTCCTTCCTAGCAACTAGGATGATAAACAAGAGAGGGACGCGTGTCGAACGCGTCCCTCTCTCGTTTTTATGAGAAATTTCTTGCGATAGAAATCAGTCGAACCATTCTCCGTTCAAAATGTAGTCAATGAGTGAGGCCACGTCATTGACGCCTACCGAACCATTCTGGTCGCAGTCAGATGCATCCAGATTCAAATCAGTGGCATCGTTAGAAAGCAGGTAGTCGGCCAAGGCAGCCACGTCAGCGATGGTCACAGCACCGTCATCATTCACGTCACCACGCAGGAACGTAGGCGGTGCATCATAAGTCTCCCAAGCAACGGGTTCGAATACCAATTTGTCGCCAGACTTCCAAATGATACCATAGATGTTGTAATTGCCCATGGCAGGCTGATTTCCTGTTCCGGTCAACGAAATGTTCGTGCCGTCCTCCAGGGTAATTGAGCGAATCGGTAAGAAGCTCTTGTACACATTCTCGACGTAAACATAGGCATTGAGCATGCTCTCATCTACAGAAGTGATTTTTTGGGCAGCTGCCAGTTCGGCATTGGTCTCACCGCTGGCACTGAGATTAGTGTCATCAATGAACTTAACCCAACCGTTTACGCTGGTCTTGGTGGCATTCCAGCCCGGGTTCAACACCTGGCCATTCTCAAAGACGGCGAGGCTGTCGACAATCTGGCCATAGCCACTCTCGTCGCGCAGGTACACACTGCCCTTCCAGCAGATGGTTACAACAGCATCGCCGTTAAAGGTAAAGTTCTCGCCATCTTCAAGAGCGTTTGCTTCGCTCAGGGTGGTGATTCCTTCTTCCTCCTGGGGTTCATACTCTACATAGAGGACAGCGGGCTGCTGGCTGGTGGTATAGCAAGCAAAACGGGGGCTACTTGCATTGTACTGAAGTTTGCGAGCGTTATCAGACTTATTGAGCAGTACAACACCATCTTCGGTTTCATCAGCAATCCATTGTGCACCGGTAGCACTAGTGGCGCCGTCTCCGGTGACTGCGTCCAGCGAATTACCTGAATTCCAAAGAATATATCTTCCTGAGCCATTGATTTCAAAGGTCCAAGTGTCATTGCCGAGGACGTCCATAGTACCCTTGCCCAAGGTCAGCTCTACCACCTCAGTGTCACCGATGTATGCAACATCTTCAACGATGGGAATCTCGATATGGCTACCATAGTGGGTCGAGCCGCCAGTAATCTCACCCATGGCGAGTTTTCTTTCCTCATTGACGAGGATGTACTTCTTGCCTACTTCCAGCTCGTCAGCGCTGTTTACTTTCACATAAGGCTTGGTATAGACAACAGGCTCAACCTTGGTGTAGGTAGCACTAACTACTTCACTCTCGACATCGCCTTTGACAGCCTTGGCATAAACCGTGGTGGTCTCGGTGATAGTGAGGGCTTCAGTGTATTCAGTAAATTCGCCATCATTGAGGGCGTACATGAGGTCGGCACCTTCCTCATTGTTGGTGATGCTTACGCTGAGGCTGTTTTCAAACTCCTGAGATTCAGGCAGCGTGGGTGCAGCAACAGTCACGGGAGGCGTATAACCAGCATCCTGAACATACAGGACAGCAGGTTTCTGGCTGCTCGTGTAGCAAGCAAAACGGGGGCTAGTGGAATTGTACTGAAGAATGCGGCTCTCATCGTTCCTGCTCTTCAGGATAACACCGTCGTCGGTAGCAGTAGCGTACCATTGTTCGTTAAGGGAAATAGCGCCCGTGGTATTGTGGGTGGAAGTGAGCGAATTGCCACTAATCCAGGCAATAAAATGATTTTCGTCAAACTCGAAAATCCAACCTCCCTGATCGCCATTGGCTTTGTGAGCAGTCAGCTCAAGAACGGAAGCACCCTCGATGTCTACGGCTTCGTTGTCGATGGTAATGGCTACAGTTGTGCCGTACATGGTGCTGGTGGTGCTGAGGGCACCCATACCGACATTAGCTTCCTCATTGACGAGGATGTACTTCTTGCCGATTTCCAGTTGGTCAACGCTGGCCACCTTCACATAGGTGTTAGCAGCCCATGCCGACATAGTCAGCATGCCAAGTGCAAATAGAGAAAAAAGTTTCTTCATAATGAATTTAATCTCATTAAAGTTAATATATTTACTAATAAACACAAATTCAATAGGGGATGTTGGCTATGCTTTGCAAATGTAGTCACATTTTACGATATATGCAAATAAATTTTGGGAAAGAGCGGCACATGTAACATCTCTAAACTCTAACCCCTAAACTCAAAACTCACACTTGCACTAAACCTGTTTAGAACAAATGTGATATATTCTCTGTCATCATCTTCACGCTCATTGCCAGCAAGATGATACCGAAGAACTTGCGAGAGAACATCATGCCTCCCTCGCCAAGCAGTTTCTGAATCTTGCCTGTACTCTTGATGACAAGAAACACCCAAATCATGTTGATGGCAAGGCCAATGAAGATATTCACGTCATCATACATCGCCTTGAGCGAAATCAGCGTCGTTAACACACCGGCTCCAGCGATGAGCGGGAACACCATGGGCACCATTGTCGCCCCCTTGTTGGGCGTGTTGTTCTTGAAAATCTCCACGTCAAGAATCATCTCCAGCGCCATCAGGAACATCAGGAAACCGCCCGCCGTGGCAAACGAGTGGATATCGCAGTTGAAGATGCGCAACAACCAATGGCCGCCATAATAGAATCCCACCATCAGCAGGGTAGAGTAGAGGGTCGCCTTCCACGCATCGACATGCCGTCCTTTTTCCCTTAACTGCAAGATGATAGGTATCGAACCAACAATGTCGATAATACTGAGCAAAACCAGCGTAGCGCTAAGAATCTGAGTAAAATTAATCGTCCCCATAATAAATCATCACTTTTTCTTCACTGCAAAAATAATACTTTTTTACCACATAAAAGCAGCAGCTGCCTGCATTCATGCAAGGCAGCCGCCATATCAAACTAAATGGATTTTTAGTTTTCAGAATTTCATACCAAAGGCAATCTGTACGTTGCCGTTCTTGGCATTGTTCTCGCCAATGACCTCTTCGTCCTTAAATACTTTGGTCAGACCCATGGTATAACGGGCCTGAACAAAGGCATTATCGGTGAGGTTGTAGGTAGCACCCAGACCCAGTCCGAAATCAACAGGCTTTGTGCTGTCCTTGATGTCGATAGACTCATTAGTTTTCTTGGCAGTAATCTTGTGATACACGTTGAAACCAACCTGCGGACCGAAGTCAACGCTGAAATTGAGGGTAGCATAGTACTTGAGCATCACGGGCACATTGATGTAGTTGGCATTATATTTCATGCCAGCTGAAGAAACAAACTCAATGCCGTGCTGATCGATGTCAAGGAGGAATAGCTTGTCCTTGCCGCCCTGAGCAGCAAACACAACTTCGGGGGCAATGGCAAATCTGGAGGAGAACTTATATTCCATCATCAGACCAACCTGATAGCCCGGCTTCATGCCATGGTCTATACCTTGACCCCAAAAGTGAGTCATGTCAAAACCAACCTTTCCGCCAAACTGAACTTGAGCCATTGCACTCATGCACACGATTGCAGATGCAATCAAAACAAATACTTTCTTCATGATTCTCTTTTTTCTTTATATATCTTTAAAGACTAATTGTCCTACTTGTTATAACAGCCTTTTAAGCAAAAAATTACTTAAACAACACAAAAATTCGCTCAAAGTGTCAAAAAATTGGACACTTTTTTGCCAAAGAATCTGACAATCTCAATTTTCCCGTAAAAAAATTTGCATACACATATCTGTCGTGAGTATATTTGCACACAGGCAACACTTTGCCGACAACGAGACAATTACTTATTATTCACAGAATCTAAACAATTCACCGTTATGAAACAAAAAATTCTCCTTAGTCTGCTGCTCATTTTCGCAGCCTCCAGTGCAACCGCTTATGACTTCGTAGTCAATGGCATTTATTACAACATCAACGGCAATGAAGCCACAGTTACCTTTAAAGGGTATGGCAATGTACAAACCGGGTGCTACTCAGGCGACGTCACTATTCCCGAGACGGTCACTCATAATGGTGTGACCTATGCAGTCACTGCCATTGGCAGAAATGCGTTTGCTAGCTGTACGGACCCGACAAGCGTGACCATTCCCAAATCTGTTACTGATATCGCCTCATTCTCATTTAATGGTTCTAGCGGCATCACGAGCATTACGATAGATAGTGATAATCCAATCTATGATTCACGAGACAATTGTAATGCCATCATCAGGACGGCAAACAATAAATTGATAGCCGGCTGCAAGAATACAGTAATCCCAAACACGGTAACCACCATCGGCAACGGAGCGTTTTGGGGCTGCAACAGTTTAACTAGCGTGGATATTCCCAACTCCGTGACCACACTCGAAGTCCAAGCTTTTGCATACTGTACAGGTCTAACGAGCGTTACCATTGGCAGTTCCGTGACACTCATCGACCAGGACGCGTTCGGTGGCTGTAGCGGCATCACGAGCATTACGATAGATAGTAGCAACCCAAGATATGATTCTCGAGACAATTGTAATGCTATTATCAGGACTGCAAGCAATACTTTGATATTCGGCTGCCAGACAACAGTGATTCCCAACACCGTCACTACTATCGGCTCCTGGGCATTTCAAGAGTGTACTGGTCTGACGAGCATTACCATCCCTAATTCAATCAAAACCATCAATGATCATGCGTTCTTGAACTGTACCAGTCTGGCTAACGCGACCATCCCCAATTCCGTCAAAACCATCGGTGACTACGCGTTTTCTGGTTGTAGCGCTCTGACGAGTGTGAACATACCCAAGTCCGTGACTACCATCGGCAATAACCCGTTCAGTAGCTGCGCTGGCGTGATGAGCATTACGGTAGAAAGTGGTAACCCAAAGTTCGATTCCCGAGACAATTGCAATGCCATTATCAGCACTGCTAACAATAAGTTGATCATCGGCTGCAAGAATACAATTATCCCCAACTCCATCACCTCCATCGGCCGAAACGCATTCAATGACTGCATCGGTCTGACGAGTGTCACTCTCCCCAGCACTATCACCTCCATTGAGGAGAATGCGTTTGAAGACTGCAAAGACCTGAAAGATGTTTACTCATATATCACAGACTTGACTAATGTGTCAATCGAGGAAGGCGCGTTCAAGTTGTTCAGATATACCAGTAACTATTCCCAGCGCACGCTTCATGTGCCCAATGGAACAGCCGATGCCTATCAAGCCGATAATAATTGGAAGCCCTATTTCGGTACTATCGTGGAAATGGATCCTATTGTAATCTCTGGTGACATTAATGGTGATGGCGAGGTCAATATCGCTGACTTTAACGCTCTCGCCTACATGCTACTTGAAGTAAATGCCACCATCGAGGACTCACCAGCCGCCGACGTGAACGGTGACGGCAAGATCGATATCGATGACATCCCTGCAATGATCGACAAGATTGTCAATTTTCTCCAATAATTCTCAATATACATAAACGCAAGAAGGTCAAACCGTCAATATCTATCAGTTTGACCTTCTTGTTTTTCTTGTCGCCAAGAAACCAGCGACGGTTGTTTTGTCTGCATAAACGATGAAAAGAGTAGCTGCCCCAATCGCATGGGACAGCCACTGCTATCAATAATTGTTTTCTCCCTCTTGTATTCTGTTGTGATATCAGAACTTCATACCGAAGGCAACCTGAATGTTACCGTTCTTCTCGTTGCTTTCAGCAACGTCAAATACCTTGGTCAAGCCCATGGTGTAACGAGCCTGTACAAAAGCATTATCAGTCAAGTTGTAAGTAGCGCCCAGGCCCACACCGAAGTCAACTTTCTTGGTGGCTTCCTTCAGGTCAATAGTCTCTTTTGCCTCAACGGAAGCAGCTTTGCCCGAAGCAGTCATTTTGCTATACACGTTGAAACCCACCTGAGGACCAAAGTCGATGCTGAACTGAGGAGTTGCATATAACTTGAGCATCACGGGGACATTGATATAGTTGGTGTGGAATGTACCCTTGGCCTTAACCGTTACAGCGTCAAGGATTCCGGGGATAGCTTCGTTCTCAACAGTTCCATTTGCTTTGCCACCCTGTGCAGCAAAAACGACTTCGGGGGCGATGGCAAACTTAGGCGAGAACTTGTATTCCATAATCAGGCCGACTTGGTAGTTGGGATTAAAGCCTTTAGGAGCATCTTTACCCCAAAAATGGGTCATGTCAAAACCGACCTTTGCACCAAATTGAAATTGAGCGTTAGCGCTCATGCACACGATTGCAGCAGCAATCAAAACTAAAAATTTCTTCATAATCTTTTTTTAAAATTAAAAATAAACACTTAGTTGTTATCTAGTTCAGTACAAATAGCTTTTTGGCTAAATGCAAAAAAAACGCATTTGAGACGTCATTTCTAACGATAGGTTTAAACCACCACTGAAAAAAATGACACATAGCGAAATTTAGAACACTTTGCGAGCGATACAAGACACTTATTTGCTGTACTGCTTACAATACTGTTGAATGCCACAGTTCAAGCAATCGGGCCGCAACGCCTTGCACACATATCGCCCATGCAGCAATATCCAGTGGTGTGCCTTGAAACGCAATTCGGCTGGGATGTGGCGTGACAGGTCTTTCTCCACGTCATTGGGCGTCTTGCCTTGTGACAAGCCCAAGCGGTGCGACACACGATAAACATGGGTATCCACTGGAATAGTGGCTTTGCCGAAAGCAGCTCCCATCACCACATTGGCAGTCTTACGCCCCACACCAGGCAGCGAAGTCAAGTCCTTCATGTTATCAGGTACCTGGCCGTTATACTCCTCCACCAGTTTTTGTGCCATCTGACGCAGGTGTGCTGCCTTGCTGTTAGGATAAGATACGCTCTTGACATAATCCAGAATGTCTTCGACACTGGCAGCAGCCATCGCTTGAGGAGTAGGGTAGGCCTCAAACAGCGGGGGAGTAACAATATTCACGCGCTTGTCGGTACACTGAGCGCTCAGCATTACAGCAACCAGCAATTGAAATGGGTTGTGATGCTGCAACTCGGTCTCGGGGTTGGGCTGCACCTCATTGAAATAGTCCAGGATTCCCTCGTATCTCTCCTTAATCGTCATACCGGTCTTGATAAAAAATGAGGAAATAGGACATGCAATAAATCCCTAATTCCTCATTTCTAATTATTCAATCAATGCGCGCTCTTGAACTCGTCAAGGAAGCGTACATCGTTCTCGCTGAACATGCGCAGGTCCTTCACCATGTATTTCAGGTTGGTGATGCGCTCCACGCCAAGGCCGAAAGCATAGCCACTGTACACCGTGCTGTCGATGCCGCTGGCTTCAAGCACGGCAGGATCTACCATGCCGCAACCCAGAATCTCGACCCAACCCGTGTGCTTGCAGAAACCGCAGCCCTTGCCGCCACACAGCATGCAGGTCACGTCCATCTC
>JAEEGL011443237.1_pt1 | contig 19639 bp, 19 predicted proteins | sample 9134231 | NCBI WGS metagenome assembly JAEEGL01 (sample SAMN16246548, study PRJNA631951) | gut metagenome | biome: gut microbiome; feature: rumen; material: fiber-attached | host: Bos | place: Iran: Karaj | collected 2018-10 | reverse complement strand
ATAATCATCGTAAAAAAGGTATCAAAAAAGCACGAGATCCCGTTTATCCCTTTCCTGTTATCAGGCTTTGTTTTACATCTGCTGGGAGGACTGTTATGAATAAAGACCTAAAAGGTTCATACACTATAGAAGCTGCCCTTATATTTCCCTTTATTATGGGGGTAATAGTCTTTCTGATCTATATGTCTTTTTTCCTGCATGACCGTGCCGTCATGAAAAGTTGTGCTTATCAGGCTGCTTTGAAGGGCAGTTTGATCCGCACCTCAGCAGACGATATGAAAACAGAAGCAAGTAAAGCCGCGGCATATAATATAGAGGGGCTCCTGCTTGCAACAGAAGATTTAAAAACAGAAGTCAATGTTCACGGAACCGAACTTACTGTCTCCTACAGCGGAAAACTTAACATACCATCGGGATTAATTTTCATGAATATAGCAGGTATAGAGGATATAACCGTAGAAGGCAGCGCCCACGCCTGTCAAAAAGACGCGATTGAATTCATTCGTAAATGCAGGATCGCAGAAAATGTCATTAATAAGGTCACTGACTGATAATTCAATAAACAGGAGGAACAAGATGCAGGTATCATATAAAAAGAATGGCATGAAAAATTACATGATAATTACTAATGAAAACAATAATGCGCCAGGATTACGGGAAAAAATGATAATACGAAATAATATTGCCCATCTGTTAAAAATGACGCCACAGAGTATAGATGGACATTCATACTATTATTACGACATTCAGGGCAAAGTCTCTCTTAAAACCCTTTTTTCAGCTCGATCTATTTCCGAATCGGAAATATCTATTATCTTGAATGGACTTTCTGAACTATTGACTGAACTTCAACGTTATCTTCTGTCACCTGACGAAGTTCTGTTTGATCCCTCTTATATATGGTTGATGCCGGATTCTCTTGAACCGGGATTTATTTATGTGCCGAACATGATCAGAGATGACAGATATAGTATTCTTTCCTTGGCTGAATTTCTTACGGAGCATGTTGACGAAGGTGATCGAACTGCTGCCGCAATAGCCTTCAGATATCTTGAAGCAGTTGAAAACGGGGATATCCTTCCTGAATACATCTCGTCATTCGGTTCAGCTAATGGCCTATATCATGAAGATAATAGTTCCTCCGAGGAAAAATACTTCTCGGAACCTCCTTTAGACCCTCATGATTACTGGGATATAAAAGAAAGTGTCTCAGAGGAGATGAAACCCTTTTTTGAAGAGGAGCCTCGTGAGAAAAAGAATACCGGAAAAAAAATCTCTTATATCTCCCTTGGAATTGTATCCTTTGCAGCCGCGTTATATATTGCATTTGTGCTAAATCCCTCTCTTTTCCCAATATATCTTACGGATGAAGAATTCATCGCAGTGGGAGCCTTTATAGCGATCATATTTGCCGTTGTCCTGATTATCGTCTTGTACATCTGTGCAAGAAACGGACATTCACAAGAAGGTGTTCCCGTTTCTGAAGAGTATATGTCATCAGGTTTTGATGAACCTGTGGATAAAATAGAATACATGGAATATAAAAGACAGGAAACCGATGATGAGGACGAAAAAACCGTATTGTTGAATAAACCGGATTTTCATGAAAAAAACCCCCTCCATCCGGTATTGACATATAAAGACGGAAAAAATCTGGATATAACAACCATCCCATTCCTTTTAGGAAAGATGAAATCCCGGGTTGACGGAGTGATCGATGGCGCAGGTATCAGTCGGATACATGCTATGATAAAGGAAGTAGACGGCAGATACTATTTATCGGATCTAAACTCATTAAACGGTACCGAGATAAACGGTTCTCCGCTGGATGCAAATGAAACTGCAGAGATAAAAGAGGGAGATAAAATATCTTTCGCCAATACCATTATGACATTCCATTATCGAGCAGGGTAACTATTCTCCGAAATGCTCATCCTGATATCGTGCCATAATACTGCATACATACTCCAGACATTCATCTAATCTGTGTTTGGGTATCTCACAAAAATACCCGACCAGTTCTGCATCAAGCTGGGTTCCAGCAGCCTGACGGATCTCCAGTATAGCCTCATCATACGGAAGGGACGCCTTGTAGGTTCTGTCCATAGTCAGTGCCGAGTAGGTATCCGCTATTGCCATGACACGGGATGCCAAAGGTATTGCATCACCTTTAAGCTCATAATAACCCTTGCCGTCAACTCTCTCATGATGGTAGAGGATCCAATCTGTAATTCTTGTAAATGACCCTACAGGTTTTAAGATTTTTGTGCTGATCTCCGGATGCCTGCGAACCAGTTCCATCTCTTCACGGGTAAGCTTCCCTGCCTTTGTAAGTATCCGACGGGGTATGCCCAGTTTTCCCAGATCCAAGAAAAGCGAGGCATATTTCAAGTCTTCAAGGTTAAGACTGTGCTGATATATGGTCGGTAAATAGTCATAAAATACATTCACGATAGTATGTACATGAACAGAATGTCCGTCCAGGTTCGGGTCTCCTGCTTCTATTACACATATAAGAGCCTCCATGATCTCCATTGTCCGTTCCTTGACATTTCGAATCTTTGTAAATGCAAGAAACGCTTCATATAAAAGCAGCAAGGACGCTGTAAATAAAGTAAGTCCCTCCCAGACATTCCACATTTTACTGATATATATTCTGAAATAGGCAAACAGCATAATAAGCAGAAGAGCCACTTCTATTACTATTTCTGCGGCAAGGTATTTCTGGTTTTTAACTAAAACATCCCAGTGTTTACGTATCATAACCAAGCAATATATGATTGTGGCAACGAGGATCAGCATTCCGGAAACTATAAAAAAGCCTGATGCATCAATCATCGTTATCACTCCTTTCCACCTTCTGAATAAAATGATACTATATTTCGTCCGTCTTCTTTTGAAAGATATAATGCAGAATCTGCCCGTGCGTAAGCCGCATCCATATCTGTATCTGACGGACCTATCTCAGTGACGCCTATAGATGTACGTATTCCGTCGAGTCCCTCAAGCCGCACTGCATTCAGTTCTGAAATTAATTTATCAAAAAGGGGTTTTGCCTCATCTTTTGACCTAAGACCACGGATAAGCACAACAAACTCATCTCCTCCGAGACGTCCCGCAAAATTTAATTTTTCCTTTATGGCACGTTCGGGAAATGACCATTTCTCTCCATATTCGATTTTTAGGCTCTCTTGTACGATTCTTCCGGTCGTCTGGATCACTTTATCCCCCATCTGATGTCCAAGAGAATCATTAATCTGTTTAAAATTATCCAGATCCAATATTCCGATGACTATATGATCCTTTTTTTCCTGATGCATAACCTCCACAGCCATAGAAAAAAACCGGCCTCTGTTTAAGAGAGATGTCAAGGAGTCAAAAGATGACTTGATCTCAAGTTCCTGCTGCATTTTGGTGCTTTGTCTGAATGTAATGAACTGTCTTATTCGAGCTCTTTGAAAAGTATAATGCAGTACAACGGAAAGCATCAGCACTATCAGCATATTAAAAACATCCTGATGGAAAATGGATTCCGGTTTCATATGATAAGAAATAAATAAAAAAGCTGCTCCAAAAAGTGCTAGCAGCATAACGATACGGGTCATCGTTCCTATATATGACAACGCTACCAGAACCAGAATTACGAGATATATTGTAGCTGCCATATACGGCTGGATTGAAGAACATATTATACCAAACAACAACAATGCCATCATATTTAAATGCATAAAAATTTGGGTATAACCAAGTGATACAGTTCTGAACCGGATAAAGATTACCTCAAAAACGATCTCAACGATAAGGAAAATCAAAAAAACCGGACTGCTCTGTTCATTAAAACCATTACTGTTTTGCCATGAAAAGAACAGGTAGATAGCGGTTATCAGAATAAACCATATATTCAATATCTCCATATGACGCCGATTTACCTGTGCTATAAGACTTGCACAATCGTCATAGGTGTTTTTCTCATATCCATAATAATTGAAGCTTTTGTTCTTCAATATGATTCCTCTCTGAAATAAGCTTTCCGAAATAAATATTATCAGACAATACCCTTATTAATCAATATGGTTTAAAAGGAGAAATCTCCGACTGATGTCGGAGATTTCAGGAGAAGGTATTTCTTTCTTATGGGGTGCCGTTCTTGCGAACGACATCATGTATTGGGGGTACGCCTATAATATAGCACTAGGCCCATATGTCAACAATTCGCATTTTCCACAAGGTTTACGGATTTTGATGTCCTTTTTTGTGCAATTCACACCAAAATCAGTTCTCCCATAATGCATTAAACTCATCCATATCTATTTTTTCCTTATCAAGCAAAAGAGCTGCTGTCCTATCAAGGATATCTTTATGTTTGTTAATTATTTCTCTGGCTCTTTCATGACACTCGCTGATGATACGCTTTACTTCAATATCAATTTCTCTTAACGTCTCCTCCGACATGCTTCGTCCATGTGCAAGATCACGACCGATAAATACTTCATCGTCATCTTCGTTATAACTTGTAACTCCGATTTTTTCGCTCATACCATAGGTAGTTACCATACGTCTGGCAAGCTTTGTAGCCTGCTTAAAATCCTGCGACGCCCCAGTCGTCACATCATCCTGGCCGAAAATTAGTTCCTCAGCCACTCTTCCGCCAAGATCTACAACTATCTGATTTATCATTTTTGACTTTGTGCGGAACATTTCATCTTTTTCAGGCAAAGGCATAGTATAGCCTGCTGCACCGATCCCCGTCGGTATGATGGAAATACTGTAAACCGGTCCTACTCCGGGCAAAACATGAAAGAGTATGGCATGACCGGCCTCATGATAGGCAGTTATCTTTTTTTCTTCATCAGAAATAATCTTACTTCTCTTCTCACTGCCAATTCCTACTTTTACAAAGGATGCCTTAATATCTTCCTGTGTGATGTAGGATCTATTATCCTTTGCCGTCCTTATAGCGGCTTCATTGAGAAGGTTCTCTAGATCTGCACCTGTAAATCCTGCAGTAGTCTTTGCAATCTGATTAAGATCCACATCATCCCCCAAAGGTTTATTCTTGGCATGAACCTTTAATATATCTTCACGTCCCCGTACATCAGGCGATCCGACTCCGATCTTACGATCAAAGCGGCCCGGTCTCATAATCGCAGGATCCAGTATATCCACTCTGTTCGTGGCTGACATGACTATAATGCCTTCATTTACTCCAAAGCCATCCATTTCAACAAGCAACTGATTTAATGTCTGCTCTCTTTCATCATGTCCGCCGCCGAGCCCAGTACCTCTTCTTCGGGCTACTGCATCTATCTCATCTATAAACACGATACAAGGTGAATTCTTTTTTGCCTCGGAAAAAAGATCTCTTACTCTTGATGCGCCTACTCCCACAAACATCTCTACAAAATCCGATCCCGATATGGAAAAAAAGGGTACGCCCGCTTCTCCGGCAACCGCTCTCGCAAGAAGTGTCTTACCGGTTCCGGGAGGTCCCACCAGTATGACTCCTTTGGGTATCCTTGCACCGACAGAAGTATATTTACTGGGTGCTTTTAGGAAATCTACTATTTCCTCCAGATCCTCCTTTTCCTCCACAAGACCCGCAACATCCTTAAAATTTATCTGGGTCTGTCCGGGGGACACCATACGTGCACCGCTTTTTCCGAAATTCATCATACGGTTTCCGCCGGCGGCTGCTGCTCCTTGAGAATTCATCATGGCCATAATGATCATTACCACAACCACGGAAAGAATTATAGGCACTCCATATGTAAAAATAATGCTTTCCTTTTTCACCTCCTCCTCTTCAAATGAGGGAAACAGATCTTTCATATTCTTTTCTGCTTCAGTAATATCCGCAACATAAAGCTTATGGACATCCCCCGTATTCAAGGTTACTGTAATATCTCCTGTGGGGGTCTCAGCATTAGGTGAAAGAAGTACGCCTGTAACCCGGTTTTCCTTAAGATCATCCAGAAAAGTTTTATAGTTATATGTATCCTTTGTTTCCATTCCGTTGGACATAAACGTTATCAGCAGCAAAACCGCTGCCACAATAAGAAAATATATGCCTATGCCCCTGTTTGAAGATCTCAACTCTTATACCTCCGGTTCAACAACACCGATATACGGCAGATTTCTGTATCTCTGCGCATAATCCAGTCCATATCCGACTATGAATTTATCGGGTATGACAAATCCTGTATAATCTATATGCACTTCCGTTACTCTTCTGTCAGGTTTATCCAGAAGAGAACACAGCTTAACATCAGCCGGTCCTCTGCCTCGGAGTATGTCCAGAAGATATTTCATCGTACGTCCCGTATCAATTATATCCTCAACCACAAGAATATTTTTTTCTCTTATGGATCTGTCCAGATCAAGATCTATTTTTACAACACCGGAGCTTTCCGTTTCATTGCCATAACTGGAGCACCTCATATACTCCATCTCTACGGGCAGGACTATTCGTTTTGCAAGCTCACATGCAAAAGTTGCCGCTCCTTTTAATATACAAACCATTGTGATCTCTTTGCCCGTATATTCCTTTGAAATCTGGGCTCCCAATTCTGCGATCCTTTTATTGATCTCTTCTTCCGTGTACATTACAGTGATCTTATCAGCCATTTTTCAGCTCCATCTTAAGTATTTTTTCTGTCCCGTCCGTAATCTTAAATCTTTCTCCTATACGCCCAAATTCCGGGATCCATACAATCTCATTACCCATAGCAATAAGATATATATCATTTCGTCTGTCAGCCGGGATTTTTTCATCTATTAATAGATCCTTCAGTTTTTTACTGCCGTTTTTTATTGAAATATGATCTCCGGGCTGTCTGTATCTTCCCATAAGTGCAGACACATTTTTTATTTTAGCATAATCTATATATTTAGTGTAGCATTCGGGCTCCATTATCCTTTCCATTGGCATTTCATCAGCTGACAGGATTGAATAGTTGATTTTTAGGGACATTTTACTCACTTCGACGGTTTCATATTTTCCTGGTTTTTTAATTACAAGATATCTGAAATTCTTATAGGCTTTTATTCCGTATATTAAATCTATATGCCTTCCTGACTGACCTCGTGTCAGAGTCAACACTGCATCTATATGCCGTCTCCCAATATCCTTAGTCCTTCCGGCGAGCTTTGTCAAAACCCTCATGATAATCCCCGAGGCAATAACTTTATGCAGACTGTCAAAAGTATTCAGATCAATTATGAACTCCGACAGCGGTTTAGTCCCTGAAGTCGATACACATGTTTCAAAAGCTTTTTCTACTGCCATTTCTATATAATCGTCCACCTCGGATATTTCTCCGCTTGTTTCGTATATGTGACGCAGCGCTCCACTGTTTATCTTCAAGAACTCGGGAATCACCACGTGGCGTATATGATTTCTTGACATATAAATGTCGTTGTTTGTAGCATCCTCCCTATATTCTATGTGCTTTTCCATACAGTATGCTTCAATCTCCTGTTTAGTAACACAAAGCAGCGGTCTTATATATCTTCCACGGACAGGGGTAATCCCCTTAAGACCTTTCAGTCCCGTTCCTCTTATTGAATTGAAAACAAATGTCTCAGCCAGATCGTTAAGATGATGCGCAAGAGCGATTCTGTCTGCATCAACAGCAGAAAAAATCCGGTATCGCTCATTTCTGGCAGTCTCCTCCAACGTCGATCCGGCCTTCTTAAATACAGCAGGAACATCCACCTGCGCAGTCTTAAGCGGAATGTTTAGATCCCGGCATTTATTTTCTACAAAGGCCATGTCATCAAGAGAAGCCTGCCCCCTTATGCCATGTTCAACATGAATCGCAGATATAGATATTTCATATTCTGAAGCCATTTCTTTCAACAAAAAAAGAAGGCACATACTGTCCGCGCCTCCGGATACTGCCACACATATACGTTCCCCTTCCTTTATCATGGCGTTGCTTTTGATATAGTCTGCTACTTTGCCCTTAATATCACTTTGCATCTTCAGTCTTAAACACTATCTCATTTTCATGAACAAGTCCCAGTTTCTTCTTGGCCATTTCTTCGGCATATTTTTTTGTTTTTGTGTATTTTTCAAATTCCTTAAGTTCTTCAGTGCGTGCCTGCTCTGATTCAAGCTGTAATGTAAGCTGCGCTTCTTTTTCTTTAAGTGCGTTGTTTTTTTCCATCAGGCTTTTACTATCAACGCTTATAACTGTAAGCAGTAATCCAACAATAATCAGTATAGCAAAAACAGAGAGTCTGCTATGTCTGACCCTTTTGTACATTGCCGCCTTTTTTTTATTGGTCTTTCTGCCGTGATTATCCCGCATCTTCCCTTCCATCCCAAAATGCGAATAGTTATGTTAACGATAGCACAAGTCTTTTCTTTATGCAATATATGAAAAAAACTTGCGCTATTTACTATATTAGGTATAAAATTTTACTATGTATACGCTTACTAAAGATAACGTGAGAGAGATCACTGAAGAATGCCTTGCCGGTTCTGAGTTTATGCGTCACGGTTTATATGCTCTCCATTTCATGACAGAAAATATCCATACTTCCATCATGATAGGTGATACATATACTACTGAAGGGAAGGACGGCATCCCTTCCGGATTGTATCAGAAACTTACAGGAGACAGCCCCTATTATCTGGGATTTGTTGATTTAAATGAAGGTCTTACGGCTATAGCCAAAGGATTTGCCGGTGATGAGTTCGAAAATGATATGGAATTTATCCGTGATGCGACAGGTGAGTTTATCAACAGGATAAACGGGGAATATGTCATTGCATCCTCTAAATCCGATCTCATGTTTGAAATGGAGCCTCAATTGTTTTTGGAAGAAAATGAGGTTTCCAAAGTAATCAAGCCTTTATCTATCCTGCATATCCCGGTACAGATCGGAGGGTCAGACGCCGAGATGCTCTTTGTTAAAATGAAGGATTGAGTTTTTCCAATATAATCTTTCTCATTGGTCCTACTAAATACAGGCTTCCGCAGATTAATGCAGCCGGAGCTTGGGACTGAAGATCTTTTATTGTTCTATATGCCATTTCAGAATTATCCGATATCCTGATATCTCCGCCATATTCCATTTTGCATATAATATCTTTTAATTCTTTTGCCTTAAGACTTCTTGGATTCGGAACATTACATGTTATTACGTTCTCTGAAATGGGCAAAAGTATCTTCAGCATTTTTTCATACTGCTTATCCTTCAATATACCGATACAAAGATTGATCTTTTTCTTCCCAAAGTATTCTACAATGGTTTTCGCAAGCGCTCCGGCCCCATCTGCATTATGCGCTCCATCTGCAATTATGAGAGGCTCTGTGCACAATATCTCGAACCGGCCGGGCCATTTTGCTTTTTTTATCCCTTCATGTATGCAAATATCCGGAATATCCAGCTTGTTCTCACGGTTTTCCCTTAATATCTCAACTGCCTGTATAGCAAGAGCTGCATTTTCCGTCTCGTATGAGGCGGCCATTCTTGTACGATATGTTTTATTTAAAAGAGTAAATTCCTGTCCGGTCTCTCCAGAAGTCAAATCGTGATTTAGCAATCTCCGCTTATTGGGGAGTTCGGCAATATGCAGATCGGCTTCCTTATATCGGCATTGCTCGGCTATCACATCTTCCACTTCTTTATCTGCAGGGTATGCCAAAACCTTTCCATTTGTCTTTATTATCTGTGCCTTTTCATATGCTATTTGTTTCAATGTATCTCCCAGATATTGCATATGATCATAGCTTATTTTAGTTAATACGGTTATCAAAGAGCGGTTTATTACATTTGTTGCATCAAGCCTTCCGCCTAGTCCTGTCTCCAGGATAACAACATCTACTTCCCGATCAAGAAAATAGCAGAACGCCATTGCAAGTACTATCTCAAACTCAGAGGGGCTCCCAAGTTTTTCATTTTTCATTTTTTCTGCATATGTCCGCACTTTTGTTGCATAAAATGCTATATCTTCGTCTGAGATTTCTTCTTCATTTATTCTGATTCTTTCGGAAAAACTGAATAATTCAGGAGATGTGTAAAAACCTGTCACAAAGCCGGCTTCTTCAAGAACGGAAAGAATATAGGATGCGACACTTCCTTTGCCGTTAGTTCCTGCTATATGGATTATCTTCAGTTTCTCCTGCGGGTCACCAAGAAGAGACATAAGCATCCGTATGTTTTCAAGACCCAGTTTGGTTCCAAACGCCGCTGTGTCTCTAATATACTTTATAGCTTCTTTATACGTCATATCAGATGTGCCTTTATCACCGGACTTTCAATAATCTTAACCATGGCTGCAAGGAGCACAGCATTTATGGGATACATGATAATTACTTTTAATATACGCGCAGAAAAGATCACCGTAAAACTGTTTCCGTAAAGCATCATAAGCCATATAGGATTTAATATAAGGGAAACTATGATTGTATCCAAGGTAAGAGCAACAAACACCGCTCCTAAACTTCTATTATTCTTAAGTACTATACCATAAAGCATGCCCTGTATTACTGAAGATATGGTAAATCCCGGGAAAAATGCTCCCGTTGGTCTTACCACATAACAAAGTATATCCGAAAGCCCTCCCACTATTCCGCCGTATAGAGGACCGAAGATCATACCATCGGCTGCCACAGGAAGAAACTGCAGTCTTATCTCCGCCACTTGTGAAAGAGGTATCTTAAACAGTCCCAATATCACAGAAAGAGCGAGCATCATTGCCGATATTGTAAGTCGTTGTATAGCTTTGTTTTGCACTTTCTATTCCTTATAACTCCGATGTATATCTGTCAGTAATAATTGAGATCATAAAATCCCAATGATGTCGGAAACATGTTCAATACCGCTTTCCAGCATATAGTTTTCCATACCGTCTATTATTTTTACAGTAATATCAGGATCAATAAAATTCATCATTCCCACGGCAACCATTGAAGCTCCGGCTATCATAAGCTCTATCGCATCTTCAAAGCCCGCTATCCCCCCCATCCCGATTATGGGAATGCTTACCGCATGGCTTGCCTCATAAACCATCCTTACAGCTACAGGATGAATAGCAGGCCCGGAAAGACCTCCTGTTTTATTTGCAAGTACAAACTGTCGTCTGTATATATCTATTCTCATGGCTGTTATCGTATTAATAAGGGAAATTCCATCAGCCCCTCCGCATTCAGCTGCTTTTGCCATTTCAGCAATATCTGAGACATTCGGGGTAAGCTTCATTATAACAGGTTTTTTCCCGGCTTTTTTTCTGCATCGTTTTGTTATTTCCATTAGCATCCCCGGATCCGTACCGAATTGAATAGCTCCTTTCTTTACATTGGGACATGACACGTTTATCTCAAATAAAGATACCCTGTCGTCATCTGAAAGTTTTTCTATGACTGCTTCATATTCTTCCATACTATGACCGCACACATTAACAATTATTGGTACATCAAATTTTTCCAGATATTTAAGATCCCGGTCCATAAAAACATCCACTCCCGGGTTCTGCAATCCAATAGCATTTATCATTCCCGAAGGAGTTTCCGTGACTCTTGGAGTAGGATTGCCTTCCCATGGCTTATCAGACACTCCTTTTGTAGTTATAGCTCCAAGACGGTTTAAATCCACAAATCTTGAATACTCCATGCCGGAGCCGAAAGTCCCCGATGCAGTGGTTACAGGGTTCTTAAACTCTATCCCTGCAAGTTTCACGGAAAGATCCGGTTTTTTCATATATCAACCTCCGAAGCAGCAAATACCGGTCCCTCAGTACAAATCCTTGCATTGTTTACATGGCTGTGCGCATCCCTGTTCACGGTTTTTACCACACAGCCAAGACATACACCGGCTCCGCATGCCATATGTTCTTCAAGGCTTATGAACGTTTCAGTATGATTTTCTTTCGAATAAGCCTTTACTGCAGAAAGCATGGGCATCGGCCCGCAAGCGTATATCAGATCTGACGAAATCTTTTCCTGATTAAGTACATCGATCACGTTTCCGTGAATTCCTTCAGAGCCGTCATCTGTTGCAATATAAGTATTAATATCCAATTTTTTGAAATCTTCAGCCAGAAAATGCTTCAGATCTTTATTTCTGTACCCTAATACAGCTGTGACATTTTGTTTATTTTCTTTAAGACGTCTTGCAAGAAATAACAACGATGGCGCTCCGATCCCTCCGCCCAGCAGAACTATCTTTTTTCCGTTTGTAATCTCGTCATCAAATGGATACCCGTTTCCGAACGGTCCCCCCGTTTCCAGCTGATCTCCTATTTTACAATCAGCGATCTTTCTTGTTCCTTTACCAGATGTCCTGAAAACGATATCAAAAGATCCGGGGTATGCATCTGCGATGCATATAGGCCTTCCCAAAAGCATGGTTTTATCCGGAGGGTAAACCATGACAAACTGTCCGGGTCTGGCATCCTTACACTGGAAGGTTTCGAATGTCATCCTGTATATATTCTCCGCAAGAAGCTTTTTGTCGGTAATCTGCACCGATTCCTTTATTCTTTTCATGTCAAATTTACATAGCCATCCTGTATATTTTTTCTATGTCATTAGCATCAAGAGGCCTGATCCTTGACAGCCTTACCGTATCATCCGATGTTGCATGCATTGCAAGCGCTTTTATTTCATCATCCGAAGGATTTTCAAGCCCTAACTCTCCAAGTGACACCGGCATTCCGATCTCCTTGAAATAGCTCTCTGTCGCATTTATTCCGAGTATCGCTGCTTTTTCATCACCAGCTGTATTTATCCCCCAAACATTTCTTGCATATCTGGCGAACCTGTCTATGGCATCCCTATAAAGGTATCTTGCCCACGAAGCCCATACTGCTGAGAGTGTCGCTCCGTGAGTGTAGTCATATTTTGCCGACATTGCCATGCCGATTTTATGCACTGAAAAATCTTTTCCGCGGCCAAGCTCAGACAGATTATTATGTGATACGGATGATGCCCACCATATTTCAGCCATTGCATCATAGTCAGACCTGTCTCCTAACACCAGACGCCCGTTGTCTCTTACCGTGCGAATGACACCCTCCGCTATCGCATCAGTAAGATCACATTTAATATCCGGAATAAAGTATCTTTCCAATGTATGCATCATAATATCTACTATGCCGTTTTTTAGCTGCCAATCAGGAAGACTGTCAGCTAAAACAGGATCCATTATGGCGAAAACACAACGGTTAAACTCCGTATTGATGCCCAGTTTTCTTCCCTGTTCCTCGTTTGTCAGCACTGCAGAGTCACTCATTTCTGAACCTGCCGCCGGGATAGTGAGCACTGCTGCCACCTTTAAAGATTTTTCCAGCGGCACTTTTTTTATCCAGATATCCCAAAGACTGTATTCGGGGTTGGCTACTCCGTGTGCAATGGCTTTAGCCGTATCTATAACAGAGCCTCCGCCTACAGCAAGGATCAAATCCGGCCTGAATTCTTCTGCCTTTTGTATTCCTGCCAAAGCATGCGCCAATGTCGGATTTGCTTTTACTCCGCCAAATACTGAATGACTTATGCCTGACTTATCAAGTGAAGTTTCTATTGTTCTCAACAAGCCGGATTCACGAATTCTTTCCGAGCCGTAGACAATAAAAGCTTTTTCTGCTCCTGCCTTTTTTGCCTCTTCTCCTGTTTTTTCTGCAACGCCTTTTCCAAATACTATCTTTGTGGGTGTATGAAAAATAAAATCCTGCATGTCTGCCTCCTGTTAAATCCGATATCTGTCTTTCCTGTACACGATATTTCCGTTCGAAATGGTATATCTGACCCTGCCTTTCAATGTCATGCCGATAAAGGGGGTATTCTTTGATTTTGAACTAAGATCCTTTTCCGAAACAGACCACTCCTCTTCAGGATCAAAGATCACTATATCTGCAGGATATCCGATCGTCATGCTTCCCGCCTTAAAACCATAAAGTCTGGCCGGATTTACGCTCATCCTTTTAATTAGTTCGGAAATAGTCAAATATCCGGGATCTGTCAGATTTGTGATGGCTAGGGATAATGCTGTTTCTAGTCCCACCATACCTGATGGTGCTTTATATATTTCCCCGGATTTTTCTTTTGAGGTATGCGGCGCATGGTCTGTTGCAATGATATCCAAAGTGCCGTCCGCTATGCCTGCTATCACGGCCAATCTATCCTCTTCTGTTCTAAGCGGAGGGTTTACTTTGGCATAGCTTCCGTACTTTATGACAGCATTTTCTGTCAATGAGAAATGGTGGGGGGTCGCTTCTGCGTGAATAAGACCATTTTTGTCCATAGATTTATACTTTCTTATTATTTCTACGCTTTCCTTAGCGGAAACATGCTGGATGTCAATCTTGGCTCCCGTTTCAAGCGCAATTCTAAGATCCCGCTCTACCATAGTGTATTCAGCTCTCCTGTCAGCTCCGAATATCTTCATGGTATCAGATATTCTTCCCCGGTTAATTCCGGCCTCTTTTACAAAAGCAGGATCCTCTTCATGGAAACTAAGGACAGCATTCCGCCTTGCTGCTTCCTTCATCGCAGCAATTACTATTGTCTCTTCCGTTATTGCTGTACCGTCATCAGAAAAACCCACAGCTCCGGCTTTTTTTAGCGCAGCCATGTCCGTAAGCTCTTTTCCTGCTCTGTCCTTTGTAACAGCAGCAGTCTGATAGATATGTATTCTTTCAGCGGATGCTTTATCCAGTATTTCATTAAGCACCGGCATACTGTCTACAGCTGGATCGGTATTTGCCATGCATACCACTGATGTATAACCGCCTGCTGCGGCTGCAAGTGCACCCGTATGGATTGTCTCTTTCTGTGTCTGCCCCGGTTCCCTGAAATGAGCATGAACATCGATTAGTCCCGGAGCTGCTATAAGACCGGCAGCATCTATTACTTCTTCATTACGGACATCAACCGGATCCTTTGCGATTTTGGCTATAAAACCATCATCTACATATATACAGCAGATATCGTCAATATTATTTGCCGGATCGATGAGCCTTGCATTTTTGATAAGCATGTTTATTCCCTATGCCTGCTCCGCGATGAGCATATCTCTTATCTGTGACTGGCATGTCTTTGCGATTTCTTTCTGATGATCCTTATCCAGCTTTTGAGGATCTATTGGCATACCATAAGCTATCGTGACCTTATTAGGCTTGATTCTCGGGAATTGTCTTTCAAATATTTCTCTTGTTCCATGTATCGCAACGGGAACTATCTTCACTCCCGATTTTAAGGCAATTTTAAATGAACCCTCCTTAAATGGATTCATATCAAGTTCCGATTCGCCCTTTGATCTTGTTCCTTCCGGATAGATAAGAATAGAAATACCGTTTTTTGCATCTTCTATACAGCCAAGTATAACCTGTAGACTTTGTTTCATATCCGACCTGTCCATGAAACGGCAGTGCATGAGGATCATCCACCAGCTTAAAATGGGTACTTTTTTAATTTCCTTTTTGGCTACTATAGCGGTAGGCCTGAACATCTGGGCATACAACAACACTATATCAAACATTGATCTGTGGTTTGCTATATAAAGCACAGCCTCATCCCTTGGTATGTTTTCTTTATTTTTAACAGTGACTTGTGCTCCGGCCAGGGCTCCGACAACACTGAAAGCCCAGGAGATCATGGCTTGTGCATACTTGTCTTTTGTGTTCCTGCTGAAAACACCTATCAGATATCCAATGGGGATCAGTATCAGCGAAACAAGAAGGAACAATATGACAAATAACAGAACTATGATTAATCTTATCATGCCTTAGTTCCCTTAGCGCCTTTAAGACTATTAAGACTCGATTGATTTAGAATATTTGTCTCAAAACTGTATGTTACTCTCTCTTCATCGCGCCTTCTCTTCATGGCAAGCTCTATCAATCTGTCAAGTAATTTATTGAACGGCAGTCCCGCAGGCTCCCACAGATAATACGAAAGTGATCCCGGGATAGTATTTATTTCATTTAAATACAGTTCATCCGTATCCCCGTCGATCATAAAATCAAACCGTACAACACCATTACAGCCAAGGCATTGGAACGCCTTTATCGAAAAGTCCTGTATCCTTTTTGTCATATTATCTGGTATAGGTGCGGGAATTCTTCTTGACACACCGGCCATACCCTTTGACGGTCCGCCGGTCTTAGCCGTCTTCCCGCCCGACATATACTTGTCTTCATATGAAAGAATTTCATCGGAATGATATGGTTCTTCGCATAACGATGCCTCGGCCTCATCCATATCACCCAAAACCGAACAGTTAATTTCCTGCAGCTTAAGTATGGCATGTTCTGCCAGCACTGCATTCGCAAAAGTAAATGCTGTGTCTACCGCTTTGACAAGTCCTTCCTTATCATGTGCTACCGATATTCCGACTGAAGATCCTGAATTTACTGGTTTTATTATCACCGGATAACCAAGTCTTTCTTCAATATCTTTTGTAAGAGACGCTATATCTTTATAGTCCTTTGTTGTATATCTTCTGCAGGGCAGCACCGGTATGCCATTATCGGCAAAGACGGTTTTCATTATGTACTTATCCATTCCCACAGCAGCACTGGTCACATCGCATCCTGCAAAGGGTATTCCCCATGTTTTTAAGTACCCCATCAAAGTTCCGTCTTCTACGTTTGTGCCATGTACAACAGGAAGTATGATATCCAGTTCTATCGGCTTTATCCCGAATGCTTTATGTGGATAAGGGGATAAAAGAAAATGACCGCTCTCTTTTACGGGTATCACTCTTTGGGATACTTTCAGCAGTGCAGGTATATCTTTATATGCCTCTATATTTCCAGTTTCGTTACCGGTATATAGTTCATTTTCTTTTGTAAGATATATGGCATAAGCCTCGTATTTTTCTTTATCAAGACTCTGTATTGCCTGCAGCGCGGATATAATAGATACCTCATGTTCAACGGATCTCCCTCCAAATATGACTCCTACTCGTATTTTCATTTTTTCCCCCTGTTCAGTAATTATCTGTCAGATCGTTTTCTATAAGCACTGTCATATGGGTCTCTCCCGGTATGTTTCGTATAAATGACATGCCATCGGTAAAAGAAGAAGCTATATATATCTTATCCTCTGGAAATCTTTTATCTGTGAGCCCCTGCTTTATTGCCGCTGTATTCGCATTATCAACTATTACAGCATAGTCTGCTGTCTCCGCAATCTTAACACCAAACTCTCTGTTGAGCCGTTCCTGTTCGCTTCCCAATTCCACCATTCCTGGTGTAATAACCGCCTTTATATCCTCTGTGAACATCGCAAGTGTCTCAAGCGCTGCCGCTGCTCCCGAAGGGTTTGAATTATACGCATCATCTATTATGGTCATTTTTCCTTGAGTTATAAGGTTTAATCTATGCTCAACAGCGGCAAGTCTTCTGACCGGAAGAACAAGCTCTTCTAATGATATACCAAGTTTATTACTGACGGCTATGGCTCCCAGCACATTTATTACATTATGTTCCCCTATCAGCCGCATACTAAAAATCTTTGTCTCTCCGTCTGGTGTCGTTACTGTAAACTCAGTGCCGTTTCTTCCCGTCTTTATATCAGTTGCTCTGTAATCGCCTTCTCCCTTTAATGAATATGTCACCGCTCCTTTGTATTTGTTATATGCGGAAATATATTCATTATCATAGTTCAAGAATATCCGATCCTCGTCTTTCGCCTTTTCATATACCGCATCGGGAAGTTCAAATTTTGTTGCCTGTATGTTTTCCAGTGATTTAAAACTCTCCAAATGCTGGGGGCCTATGGAAGTAACGATACCATAATCGGGATGCACCATATCGCATAGTTCTTTAATATCACCGACATTTCTGGCTCCCATTTCACAAATGAATATCTGGTGAGTAGGGCGCAGCATCTCGTTTATTGTTCTTGTGACTCCCATGGGTGTGTTATATGATTCAGGAGTAGCCAGGACTTCGTATTTTGCTGAAAGCAATTCCTTTAAGTAAAACTTAACCGATGTCTTTCCATATGATCCGGTAATCCCAATGATCTTTATTTCCGGCATCTCCGAAAGGTGTTTTACAGCTTTGTTCTTAAAGCCGTTTGATATTGCCGTTTCTATCGGTTTGTTTATGATATTTGAGATAATGGGAGCAAACGGTGCCACAAGAAAAGTATATATCAATGCTATCGCAAGCAGGGTATATTCATTTCCGAATAACCTGTTACAGATACAAATGGCAAAAAACCACAAAACGGTCGTAATAAGAAGACGTATGACCCTGGGCGTAAATACTAATGGCTTTTTTGCATTTCCCTCGGCAAAACACTTTGTAAAATGTCTGCAATAATTTTTCTTTATCCAGGCAGCATGTACTTTATTTTTGTAACCGTTTTGCTGAAACATGTGCACGGCATAAAGAAGAATCTGAGCTGCGTAAATTATTGATATAAGTGATATTATAAGACAGATCATGACTTCCTCTTTATTATCATGTGTATTTCCGAAGCCTCCTCATGCCGGTCTACGATTCCCTGCATCTCATCAAGCATGGGGAGAAATTTTTCTCCGAAAACCTCTCTCAGCCTGGAATTGCCATTTTGATCCAGGCTTACGCAGATCATTCTGTAAAGATCCATCATATCAGATCCGAACTTCCATGTGGCATACTCCTTAAATCCCATATATTCTGCCATATATTTTAGTGAGCTTTCTGTAAAAAGATGCGTATGGGTACCTCCTGCATGCCGATTATAACAATTCTGATGCGCTGCCTCGAATATACAGCTCATGGAAAACATCGGTACAGAAAAAAATATATATCGTATACGTTTATTCTTCATCAATGCTTTCAGGATCTCATCCAAATTTGTAATGTGTTCCATAACACCTATAAAAGATGCCACATTGACATCAGCCGTCTCAATGATCGATGCTATATCAGGCGCATCTACCTGCGTCAGTATATCCTCCCCGTTCATAGTATTGGCAAACTGCACCTGAGGTTCGGATATTTCTATACCGTCGACCTTTTCTATCCCCAGTTTTTTTAATGCGGACACAAAATATCCTGAACCGGCGCCGTCATCCAGAACTTTGATCTCCCTTTTTTTCAATCCGTCCCTTGACAGTTCATCAATTAAAAACTCTGCTTTCGGAATATATATCGTATCTCTTCTTGACTCATATTTTTTCCGGTCTCCTTCAGAATAATTAGCCAGATAATCATCGTCAATATATACTCTAGACGCAAAATCCTCATTATCCTCATATTCAGAATTTACATGTCCGCAGACAGGACAAAGATAATAGCTCATTCTCTGGCTTTTATAAAGTATCGCCTGACCTGCCTTTTCACCGATAGGTCCATGACAGATCTTACACTCCGTTCTTTTAGGCTGGGCTAGCAACGCATCTGCCTGATGCGCTGAAAGTTTCAGCATTTCTTCGTTTTTATCAAAAAAATCTGATTTTATCTTAATTATATCCCCTGCGGATTTACTGTATTTTCTTGACATTGCTATCAATCCTCACATTGTTTATCTACAGGCTATGGCACATAGCAGAAAACATAACCCTATGAGCAGAATTCGGAATAACTGATGTGTTTCAAATCCTATAGAAGTATAACATAAAAGAACCGGATATGGTATAATCTAGCCTGTTATGATGATTGAAGTAAATAACCTGACTGTATATTATGAAGACT